>JAABUK010001270.1_pt1 | contig 48849 bp, 41 predicted proteins | sample 5559141 | NCBI WGS metagenome assembly JAABUK01 (sample SAMN10711869, study PRJNA513367) | rock metagenome | isolation source: Antarctica rocks | place: Antarctica: Victoria Land, Pudding Butte nord | collected 2016-01-03 | reverse complement strand
TGGTAACTGACTTACTGTGCATGTGTTGTGGCAAAGGGATTCGGGTAAGCCGGATGCGGGAAATCCGCCAGTCCGGTTTGAAGAGGGCGGAGGAGGCAGTGTCCCTGCCCCTCCGCTACTCGACCCCGCCGGTCCGGGCTCAGCCGCCGGGGGGCAGGGGGGGCAAGGACGCCTCGGGAGGCAGGGGCGGCAGGTCCATCGGGGGGATGGCCCCGATCTCCTCGCGGGACGCTTCCGGCGCGGGGGCCGAGCCGAAGACCGGGGCGGATGCGGGAGCGGCGTCGGGCAGGATCGGGGCCGGGCTCGCGGCCTGGGCGACGCCGGGGTCGGCGGGGAGCCGGGGGAGGCGGCGATTCTGCGACAGGAAGTTGGGCTCGCCGGCCGGGACCGTCGGGGCCGTCGGGGTCGGCCTGGGGCCGATCAGGCCGGGCGGGGCCGGGAAGGGGGCCTTGGGCGAGTCGTTGTCGCGGCTGGGCGGCGGGTTGTTCGGCAGCGAGTCGGACTGGGGCGGCCCGTTGACCGGCTGCGGCCGGTACGAGCCGTCGAGCGGGACGTGGAACTGGCCGTGACCGGCCCGCTGGTCCCGGGCCTGGATGTACGCCTTCCGGGGCGAGGCCGACTCGGCGACCGCGATGTTGTCGTAGGCCAGGAGGGTCCCCTTGGCCTCCTCCAGCGCTGCGATCGAGGTGTTATAGCTGGTCTTGTACTGGGCTTCCTGGGCGATGGCGTTGGCGTACTGGCTGACGGCGTCGAGCAGGCGGTCGATCGTGATCCGGCCCTCCTCGTAGAAGGCCCGCTGGGCCTCGAGCCGCTGCTGGGCCGCCGCCCGGAGCCGCTGGGCGGTCCGGAACTGCTTGTAGTTGGCGTCGACCTCCAGGAAGAACCGGGCGAGCGAGTGGGTGGTCTGGTGGACGATCTGCTGGAGGAACGCCCGCTGCCGGAGGAGCTGATATTGCGACTGGCGGACGGTGGCCAGGGGCGCCCGGAAGCCGATCGGCATCGAGAACGTCAGCCCGACCTGCCACTGGTTGAAGTCCTTCACGTTCTGCGGCTGGGTGTTCAAACCGGCCGCCCGGTTCTTCAGGGACGTGAGCGGGTTGATCACGTTGAGCCCGGACCCGGCGGAGACGGCCTCGGCCTGGTCGAGCGTGTGGCCCAGGCCGTTGAACTGGTAGAGGGCGTTGAGGTTCAACTGGGGGAGGAGCTGGTTCCGGGCCAGGAGGAGCTGCAGCTCGGTGAGCCGGACCAGGAGCTGCTGCTGGACGATGTCGGGCTGGAAGGCGAGCATCTGGGCCAGGCTGGTCTCCCAGTCGGGCTCGAGCCGGGCCTCGGTGGGGGCGGTGTCGGGGACGATCCGGCGGTTGTCGGCCGGGGGGAGCCCGAGGATGTTCCGGAGCTGGCGCTCGGTGGTGATGACGTCGGAGGTGGCGGTGACCAGGCTGAGCTTGAAGTTCTCCAGCTGCTGCTCGGCCTCGGCGACGTCGGCGGTGGTGGCCCGGCCTACTTCCAGCTCGGCCCGCTCGCGGCGGAGGATCTCCTCGCCGAGGCGGACGGCGGTCTCGCGGCTCCAGAGGGCGATCTGCTGCTGCGAGAGCGACCAGTATTGCTGCTCGATCGACCGGACGTGCGCCATGATGGCGGCCTTGAAGTTCCAGACCGACGCGTCGGCGTTGAGCCGGGCGATGACGATGTTGGCGCGGTTGGCCTCCAGGCCGCTGGGGTTCTGCGCCGTGCCGCCGAGCAAGGGCTGGGTGATCGAGAGCTGGGTGTTGGTCTGGTAGGCCGACGGGGTGACGTTGGCCGGGCTGTTGGAGGCCAGGTAGCTGACGTTGTGCTGGAGCTGGAGCACGGCCCCGGTGGCGGCCCGCTTCTGCAACGTCGACTGGAAGGTCGCGTTGTCCTGGATGAAGACCAGGGGGTATCGGGCGCCGGTGGCCACGACGCCGGCCGAGATGCTGTTGTTGATCGGGTTCGAGTTGTGCCCCCAGAGGATGCTGGTGGTGAAGTTGGCGTCGAAGACGGCCAGGGCCTGGGCGATCTGGGTCTCCTGGATCGCCGGGTCGTAGACCGAGGACAGGGTCCCGGCGCCCAGCGAGCTGGCGATCCCGGCCCCGGCCCCGGTGTTCAGGGGGGTCGGCTCGAACCCGCCCAGGGGGATCCCCTGGGCGCCCAGCGAGATCACCCGGACGACCTCGGAGTTGTCCAGGCCGATCCGGATCGCCTCCTGGAGCGACAGGTGCCAGATCTCGTCGGCCTCGGGGTTCTCGGTCGTCCGGGGCTTGCTGATCTTGGGCAGGGGCAGGGCGAGGTTGCCGGTGAAGTTGGCCGCCTTGACCTCCTTGTCCTCGGCGGCGATCTTCCCCATGCTGTCGTGGGGGACCGACTTGGACTGGTCGATGTAGGGCAACCGCTGGCAGCCGACGGGGCCGAAGGCCACCGCCGCCGCCAGGGTGTACCGGTTCGCGAGCTTGGTCAATCGCATGGCCAGTCCGTCCTTGACATTGAGCGCCATGAGACGCGTGGCGCGAGGTCCAACGGCCCGATCGTACCGCACCGGGCGGCCGATCCCGGCCCGCCCCCCATCGGCTGTCGGCCGGGCGGCTCCGCCCTCCCCGGCCCACGTCGGTCCTGGAAGCCTCACGATGACCACGCCCTCCCCGTCCTTGGGTCCGATCCCCACCCACAACCCGCGTCGCCGCGGAAGACCGGCGCCGTCCCGGGCGAATCCTTCGCCTCGGGTCGAGAGACCGACCGACTCGACCTCGTCATCAGATATCGGCCGTCGAAGAAGTGCGGCTTGAGGGGAGTTTGCGGATTGTACGGATTCGACGGCCCCGGGCCAAGCTCAAAGCGACCGCCCGGCGTGGGCTCCCGGAAGGACCCGCGGGGCATCCCAACGGGACATCCCGCACCCCGTCCTTCCCGGGACCAGGTCCCGGGATCGACCCCCGAGGGGCCCGATCGCCGCTCAGGCGCGCTTGGCGTCGGGGTAGGCGATCCGCAGGCCGGCCCGCTGCACCCGGGCCTCGCGACGCCGCCCGATCCAGATCCGGAGCGCCCGGATCTCGCCCGGCTCGCTGCCGTCGATCGCGTGGCCCAGGAACTGGAGCCCGTAGCCGCCCAGGAACAGGCCGATCGCGGTCAGGAACAGCGGGATCGACATCAGCATCAGATAGATCGGCATCATCAGGACGCCCAGGATGGTGGCCGGGATGCCGAACAGGTGGAGCGCGAAGCTCCGGGGGTCGCGATGCCGCTCGACCCAGTTGATGACCAGCGGGGAAGGCGATTGGGGGGGGTAGATCATGTTGCGGGCTCCGGCGGTCGAGCGACCCCCGACCGAGGGGCGCGGCTTGACGACGCCTCATCGCGCGGTTAGGGTGTGCGTTCCGGCGGAAACCAGGATAACCGACCGGGTTCGGACTTCGCAACCCGCTGACTCCCGGCTGTCATCGATTCCGACGCCGGGGCCCTGCCGCGACACGGAGCATCGCCCGACATGGCCCACGAAGTGACCCTGATCCCCGGCGACGGCGTCGGCCCCGAGCTGGCCGAGGCCACCAAGTTCTGCATCGAGGCCACCGGCGTCCAGATCAAGTGGGAGGTCGAGGAGGCCGGCGTCGACATCATGGCCAAGGTCGGCACGCCCGTGCCCGACAGCGTGATCGCCTCGTGCCGCCGGACCCGGGTCGCGCTCAAGGCGCCCATCACCACCCCGGTCGGCACCGGGTTCCGATCGGTCAACGTCTACCTCCGCCAGGCGCTCGACCTCTACGCCTGCGTCCGCCCCTGCAAGCATTACGAGGGCGTCCGGACCTTCTTCGACAAGGCCAAGGTCGACCTCGTGATCGTCCGCGAGAACACCGAAGACTTGTACATCGGCTGCGAGTTCGAGAAGGGGAAGCCCGAGACCCTGGAGCTGATCGCCGACATCGAGCGGCTCAACAAGAAGAAGATCCGCCCGGATTCGGGGATCTCGATCAAGCCGATCTCGGTGACCGGGACCGAGCGGATCGTCAAGTATGCCTTCGAGTATGCCCGCAAGCACGGGCGCAAGAAGGTGACGAGCGTCCACAAGGCCAACATCCTCAAGTACTCCGACGGCCTGTTCCTGGAGGTCAGCCGCGAGGTCGCCAAGGGCTACCCCGACATCGAGTTCGAGGACCGGATCGTCGACAACATGTGCATGCAGCTCGTCCAGAAGCCCGAGCTGTACGACGTCCTGGTCCTGCCCAACCTCTACGGCGACATCCTCTCCGACCTCTGCGCCGGCCTGGTCGGCGGCCTGGGGGTCGCCCCCGGCGCCAACGTCGGCGAGGCGGGCGCCGTCTTCGAGGCGACCCACGGCTCGGCCCCGAAGTACAAGGGCCAGTGGAAGATGAACCCCACCGCCCTGATCCTCTCCGGCGCCCTGATGCTGGAGCACCTCGGCGAGCTGGAAGCCGCCCGGAAGCTCGAAGCCGCCGTCGCCCACGTCATCAAGGAGGGCAAGGATGTCACCTATGACATGAAACCCCACCGCGACGACCCTACCGCCGTGGGCACGATGGAGATGGCCAGGGCCATCGCCAGGGCGATGGGGTCCTGAGACGATGGCGAAGCTAACGCGGCCTCGCCATCCGAACAAGGAGATCGAGGCCGCGGTCCGGTATGCGGAAGGGCACGGATGGTCATGCACGATCGCCAGTGGACATGCGTGGGGCCTGATCCGGTGTCCGTTCGGGGCGAGGGGCGGTTGCCGGTATTCGATCTGGTCCACTCCCAGATCGCCGCAAGATCATGCCAATCACATCAGGAGTGTGGTAGATAAATGCCAGCACCCGAGAATTGCGACAACACCATGACTTGAAGGTCCGCCAAATGAAACCGACCAGTGTCATTTCCTTGGATACGCATAATTTCACCCTGGTCTATTGCGGAGTTGATGATCTGACCCAGGATCTCTGGGATCCCTTGTTCGAGGCGGGCTGCGACGACGCCCTCCTCGGCATGCGAGCGGGCGAAGTGACGCTCGGATTCGCGCGCGAAGCCCCTTCGTTCCGCGAGGCCCTCCTGTCCGCGATAGCGGACGTGGAAAAGGCCGCCTTGCCGATCCGCCTCGTCCGCGTCGAGCCGATCTGATCCCCCATCGATCCTTGAAAAGAGGGCGCCCGGCCAGGAAATCGCCCCGATCATCGTGATCGGAGCGAGGGCCGCGCAGGGCGGCCCGGGTGGGCGTCCGGTCGATGGGGGGAGTTCGATGCCGTGGATCATCCGATCGATCATGAGCAGGGTGCTGGCCATCGTCGCGGGATTGGGGACCATCGCCCCGGCGGATGAACCGGGTTCGCCGAAGCCGGTCCTGCTCGACGGCGTTTCCTACCGGGCCCGCATGGAGGTGGTCCGCGAGGGGGATCGGTCGATCGTCAGGACGGCCCTCTTGGCCGTCGAGCCCGGGACCGACAAACCCCTCTGGGCCGCGAACCTCCGCGACGTCCCGGCCTCGTCCGACGGGAAGCCGTCGACCGCTTCCATCAGGCCAATCGCCCGGGGGCTGGTGGTCACGGTCAATCGCTTCTTCTCCTCCATCGACCCGGCCACCCGGTCGGTCGAGCCCTTGCTGACGGGCTGGGAATCCAAGGACGAGTGCGAGGTCCATCACAAGGCGCTGATCGATGCCCTGGTCCCGGTCGTTCATGGCCTGATCAAGTCTCAGCCGTGGTATCAGGACGCGGTGATAAGGGTTCCCGCACGCGGCGACGGAGTAGGGGGGCGGTTGCATCGTCGGCCCGGACAGGCCCAGGAGAGCGGTGGTCCGCCATGGCCCCACTTGCCGGGAGGCCGAACGGGCCGCGGTCGCCGCCCATCGCGACGATCGGAATTGACCCGCCGCGCATCGGCGGCCCGGGGATGGAGGAGGGGCCGTTGAGCCGGATCGACGAGGCGGGTTTCCTCCGGCTGGTCCGGGGCGAGTCGCGCGGGGTCTTGCCGACGGCGGCCCGGCTGGGGCTGGGCGGCCTGGCGGGCCTCTATCGGCTGGGGGTCGGGGCGCGGAACCAGGCGTTCGACCGGGGATGGAAGGCGAGCCATCGGGCGGGCGTCCCGGTCGTCTCGGTGGGCAACCTGACGCTGGGCGGGACGGGCAAGACGCCGACCGTCGAGTGGGTCGCGCGGTGGTATCGGGCCCGGTCCGTCCGGGTCGCGATCCTGAGCCGGGGCTACGGCGACCCCTCCGGGCTGAACGACGAGGGGCGGGTCCTGGAGGAGAACCTCCCCGACGTCCCCCACCTCCAGGGGCCCGACCGGGTCGACCTGGCCGCCCGGGCGGTCGAGGAGCTGGAAAGCGAGTTGCTGGTGCTCGACGACGGGTTCCAGCATCGCCGGCTGGCCCGCGATTTCGACCTCGTCCTGCTCGACGCGCTCGACCCGTTCGGGCTCGGGAGGATCTTCCCCCGCGGGCTCCTCCGGGAGCCGGTCCGGTCGCTTCGGAGGGCCGGGATGGTCGTCCTCAGCCGCGCCGACCTCGTCGACCCGGCCGCACGGGCCGCGATCCGATCGATGGCCGAACGCGCGGCGGGGCCGCTCCGGTGGGCCTCGGCCCGGCACGCGCCGCTCGACCTGGTCGACGCCGAGGGGCGGTCCTTTCCCTTGGCCGACGCCCAGGGCCGGCGGGTCGCGGCGTTCTGCGGGATCGGCAACCCCGAGGGATTCTGGCGGACTCTGGCGGGCCTCGGGCTGGATCTCGCGGGGTCCCGCGCCTTCCCCGACCACCATCCTTATTCCTCGGCCGACGTCGCCGACCTGGCCGGCTGGATCAAGGGCCTGGGCGCGGACCTGGCCTTGACCACCCAGAAGGATTCGGTCAAGCTTCGCGCCCTCAACCTCGGCCCGGCGCCGCTCCGGGCCTTGCGGATCGGGCTGGACGTGATGGACGGGGCCGAGGCCCTCGATGGGGCGCTCTCGGCGCTCTTGCCCCCGGGAAAGGATGCCCCGTGACCCCTCCGGACGTCGCCCTCGCCTCCCCTGGCCCGGCCGAGGCCGCCGACCTGGATCTCGACGACCTCCGATACGAGCCGCTGGCCGACCGGCCCAGCAAGGTCGGGCTGGCCGACCTCGGCCGCCCGTCGGGGCCGGGTGTCGCCCTCGACGACTGGCTCGACGGCCTGCCCGACCTCCTGGCCGGCCGGGGCCTGAAACGGCTCCGGGACGCGATCGTCCGGGCCCACGAGGGCGGTCCTCCCGTGGTCGCGGCCCTGGGTGGGCACGTCGTCAAGACCGGGTGCGGGCCGTACCTGATCGACTGGATGGGCCGGGGGATCCTGAACGGGCTGGCCCTGAACGGATCGGCGGCGATCCACGACCTCGAACTGGCCATCGCCGGCCGGACCAGCGAGGACGTCGGCCCCCGGCTGATGGCCGGGACGTTCGGATTCGCCCGCGAGACGTCCGAGCTGTTCGCGACCGCCTGCGACCGCGCGGCCGCGACCGGATCCGGCCTGGGCGCCGCGCTGGGCGACGTGGCGATCGAGCGGGGCGGGCCCGGCCTCGATGCCAGCCTCCTGGTCGCCGCCCGCCGGTCGGGCGTCCCGCTGACGGTCCATGTGGCGATCGGGACCGACATCGTCCACATGTCCCCCCGCCTCGACGGCGCCGCGCTCGGCAGGGCGACCCTCGACGATTTCCGGTCGCTGGCGAACACGGTCGCCCGGATGGCCGGCGGCGTCTGGCTCAACCTGGGCAGCGCCGTGGTCCTGCCCGAGGTCTTCCTCAAGGCGGTCGCCATCGCCCGGAACCTGGGCCGGTCGCTCGACGGCCTGACCACCGCCAACCTCGACTTCAGCCAGCAATATCGCGGGCTCCTGAACGTCCTCCAGCGCCCGGGGGCCGAGGGGATCGCCCTGACGGGCCACCACGAGCTGATGATCCCCCTGCTGCACGCGGCGGTCGTGAACCGGCTGGCCCGGGGCGCCCTGTCCTGAGATGGGACTTCAAAAGCCAGATCCAGGATCCGTACGGCCCCATCCCATGACGATCCTCGTCTTCTGCCCGAACCTGATCGGCGACACCGCGATGGCGACGCCGACGTTCCGCGCCCTCCGGTCGGGCTTCCCCGGCGCCCGGATGATCGCGGTGGTCAAGCCGGGGGTGTCCCCGACGCTCGACGGCGGGCCCTGGTTCGACGATCGGGTCCGGTTCGACCCGAGGTCGGGCCGGGCCGAGGAGCGGGCCCGACCGGTGGCGCGTCGCCTCCGGGCCGAACGGCCCGACCTGGCGGTCCTGCTCCCCAACTCGTTCCGATCCGCGTGGATGGCCTGGCGATCGGGCGCGACCCGTCGGGTCGGCTATGATCGGGGGGGTCGAGGCCTCCTGCTGACCGACCGATTGGCGCCGCCCCGCGACGGCCGGGGCCGGTTCCGGCCGTCGCCGATCGTCGACTATTACCTCGAAATCCCCCGGCTCCTGGGCTGCCCGGTCGACGGGACCCGGCTCGAACTCTACACCACGCCCGAGGACGAGGCGGCGGCCGATCGCGAGTGGGACCGGCTGGGGCTGGCGGGGGCGGGGGCGGTGGTCTGCCTGAACACCGGGGGCGCGTTCGGGCCGGCCAAGAGCTGGCCGGAGGGGCATTTCGCCGCCCTGGCCCGGCGGCTGGTCGACGAGGCGGGGGTCGTGGTCCTGGTCGTCTGCGGGCCCGCCGAGCGCGACGCCGCGCGGTCGATCGTCCGCCTCGCCGGCCGCCCGGCGGTGGTCAGCCTGGCCGACGGGCCCCTCTCCCTGGGCCTGACCAAGGCGAGCGTCCGCCGGTCCGCCCTGCTGGTGACCACCGACTCGGGCCCGCGCCACTTCGCCGCCGGCTTCGGGATCCCGGCGCTGACCCTGTTCGGCCCGACGGACATCTCCTGGACCCTGACTTACCACCCCGGGGCGCTCCACCTGCTCCACCCCGTCCCCTGCGGGCCCTGCCAGCGGCCCACCTGCCCGGAGCGGCACCACCGATGCCTGCGCGACCTGTCGCCCGACGCCGTCTTCGACGCGGCCCGGCGGATGCTCCTCGGGCTCGGGGCGGGGGCCGAGCGGGTCCAGGCGGTCTGATCGACCCAGGGCGACGACCGAGGACGCCCGATCGGTCCTCCCACGCCGGCCGCGACCGGATCCGCCGTCCCGCCGGGGCGGAATCTCCCCCTTCCGGGCCCGGGGTGGGTGGAAGGTGAGAGGGCGATTGCCCGGATCGAGGCGATCCTCCATGCCGGCCAGGAGAGGTCGGGCATCGGGCGGCTTCGGATCGGATCGAAATCCATTTCTCGTCGCCTGTGCCCCGCCGATGCGATCCGGTGATCGGATCGGGGTCCGGACCGACCGGAAGCCGCCGGGCATCCCGTCAGAAACCCCCGCCGGCCCTCCTCCGGTCCGCCGACTTTCCGTGACGGGCCGGGGATTCGTCGGCCGCCTTCGGGGGAATCCGGGCGGGTCGGCTCGACATTTGCAGGTTTTTATGTATCCCCTCGCGATCCGGACGCATGCGAAAGTTGCGTACTAGCCTTCATCCGAGGCTTCGGGTCCCCCCGAACCCGGGCAGATCGGTTGCGAGCAACACCATCCCGCGTCGCCCGGGCGGGAAACTTGCGGCGTCGTCGCGATTGTCGGATCAGGAAACCTTCCCATCTGTCATGGGGTTTCCCGAGCGGCGTCCTCCCGAGGAATTTATCCCGGTTTTCCCGTCCCTTGTCGGAGGCCTATCGATGAAGTTGCGTCCTCGTCGCGGTTTCACTTTGATCGAGCTGCTGGTGGTGATCGCGATCATCGCGGTCCTGATCGCGCTGCTGCTCCCGGCCGTGCAGGCGGCGCGCGAGGCGGCCCGCCGGAGCCAGTGCGTGAACAACCTGAAGCAGCTCGGGTTGGCCTTGCACAACTATCACGACACGGTCGGGGCGCTGCCGTGGGCCTACGGCTATACCGGCTGGAATGACTGGTCGGGCCACGTCCTGCTCCTGCCCTATCTGGAACAGACCCCGCTTTATAACGCGACCAACTTCGCCACCGGCGGGGCCAATCCGGGCGGGATGAACGTGACGGTCCAGACCACCAAGGTCAACGTCTTCCTCTGCCCGTCGGATGTCGACCGGCTGACCAGCGGGCAGGGCCACAACAACTACATGTTCAACTCGGGGTCGACCGTCAACTCGCTGTATGCCCCCGACCAGTTCCGCGGCCCCGGGGCCAGCGTCGCCCAGGGCGGCACCAATTGCACGCCGTTCGTGATCGGCTTCCGCGACATCATCGACGGCCTGAGCAACACGGCGGGCTTCAGCGAGCGCAACAAGGGCGTGGGGACCGGCAATCCCGTCGACCAGTTGAAGCCCTCCTCGACCTTCTTCAAGTCCAACGGGCCCACCTCCAGCGGTTCGATCCCGAACGACTTCTACACGGTCTGCAACTCGACGGCGACCATCAACGGCGGTTCGGCCGCCGTCGGCCATGATTCCTCGGGCCAGATGTGGCACGCCGGCTTTCCGGCCGACGTCCGATACAACCACATCATGCCGCCGAACACGTGGAGCTGCGCCTACACCGGCCAGTGGAACGCCTTCGGGGCCTACAACGCGTCGAGCCGCCACCCCGGCGCCGTCAACGTCCTGTACATGGACGGCGGCGTGAGGTCGGCCAAGAACACCATCGCCACCACGGTCTGGTGGGCGGTGGGCTCGGTCGCCGGCGGCGAGATCGTCTCGTCCGACCAGCTCTGATCCCCGACGGCCCCGGGCGACGTCCGCCGCGAGCCCCGGGGCGGGATCCCTCGGGGCCCGTCGCCCGCGATGGCCCGGCTCCGACCTAGGAGAGTAGGTCGGGGCCGATTCCTTGCGCGGTCGAGGGGCGGGCCGGCGGGTCGGATCGATCGCGAGGCACGGATGCCCGTCTGGCTGATCACGGGCGGCTCGGGGTTCCTGGGGCGTCATCTGCTGGCCCGGATCGGCGCCGCGCCCCCGGTCGGCGTCGAGGCGGTCGCGATCGGGCGACGGCCGCCCGCGGGCTTGCCGTTCGGCTCATTCATCCCGGTCGACCTCGACGACCGGGAGGGCGTGCATCGGGCGGTCTCCCGGGTCGGCCCGGACGTCACGTTCCACCTCGCGGGCCGGACCCCGCCGGCCTCGCCGGCCGAGTTGTACCGATCCAACACGATGGCGACGGTCCACCTGCTCGACGCCCTCCGCGACTCGGGCCGGCGAACCCGGGTGGTCCTGGTCGGGTCGGCGGCAGAACTGGGGCCGGTCGCCGTCGAGGACCTCCCGGTCGGCGAGGATTACCCGTGCCGGCCCGGCGATCCGTACGGGCTGAGCAAGTGGCTGGCGACGGCGGCCGGCCTGGCGGCCCGGCCGCCGATGGAGGTGGTCGTCGCCCGGGTGTTCAACCCGATCGGGCCGGGCCTGCCGGGCTCGCAGGCGCTGGGCCGGTTCGCCCAGGTCCTGGCCTCCGGGTCGGGGCCGATCCGGCTGGCCGTCGGCGACCTCGACGCCCGGCGCGACTTCGTCGACGCCCGGGACGTGGCGCGGGCCCTGCTCGCGCTGGCCGACCGGGGCCTGCCGGGGCGGGCCTACCACGTCGGCACGGGTCGGTCGAGCCGGGTGGGCGACGGCCTCGACCGGCTGATCGCCCTGAGCGGCCGGGTGGTGACGGTGGACGTCGACCCCGGCCTGGCCCGCCCCCGGGGCCCCTCGGATTCCCGGGCGGACGTCCGGTCGATCGCCGCCGACGCGGGATGGTCGGCCGAGATCGCCTGGGATCGGAGCATCCGCGACCTCTGGGACGACGCCGTCGCGCGGTCGAGGGCGGGATTGACCGATCGTGGGCCCTTCGTATAATGCGGCCCGACGGCCCCGGAGTGGGCCGGTCGGGACGGGGCCAGGGAGGGTCGGGATGTCCAGCCGCCGGTGGTTGCTCGCGGTCGCCTCGATGTCGGCGGCCTTGCATCTCATGGGGATGGCGCGCACGCCGCTCCCGGCGCAGGACGGGCTGAAATTCCTCCGGGTGGCCGGCCAGTTCCAGTCGCAACCGTGGCTCGACGTCGTCCGGGCTTCGGACCAGCATCCGCTCTATCCGGCGCTGGTGGCGCTGGCCGAGCCGGCGACGGCCGCGGTCCTGGGCGAGGGGCCCGACGCCTGGCGGGTCGCGGCCCAGTTCGTCTCGATGCTCGCCGCGGTGGGCCTGCTCTGGCCGCTCCACGCCCTGACGCGCGGGATGTTCGACGACCGGACGGCGGGCCTGGCCGTCTTCCTTTACGCGCTCCTGCCGTTCCCGGCGGCGATCGGCCACGACACGCTCTCGGACGGCCTGGCGCTGGGCCTGACGGTCGCCGCGATGGCGCTCGGCGAGGCGACGCTCCGGACCCGATCCTGGCGGGCGGCCCTGGGTTGCGGGGCCGCGGCCGGCCTGGGGTTCTGGGCCCGGCCCGAGGTCGCGCTGGTGCCCCCCATCGTGGTGATCGCCGGGATGTTCCGCCGGCGGCCGTGGCGCGACGAGCTGGCGATGTTCGCCCGGCTGGCGGCGCTGTCGGCGGTCGCGATGGCGTTCGTCGGCTCCTACGCGGCGGCCAAGGGGCAACTCTCGGAGAAGCTGTCGCTCCGGCGGTCGACGTCGACCGGGTCGGAGACCCAGGCCCTCCGCCGGCCCCCGCCGCTGATGCCCCGGGGGCTGGACGATCCCCGGTTCGACTTCTCGCCCAAGGAGGAGTCGGACGCCGCGTCCTACAAGGACAGGCCGGCCGAGGCGGCCGGTCAGCTCGGCCGGGAGTGGGCCGAGGGGATCACTTATATCCTGATCCCGGCGGTGCTCCTCGGGCTGTCCCGGGGCTGGAGGCGTCCGGGCGAGGCCGGGGGCCGGTTGATCGTCGTCTTCTACGCCGTCGCCTTCGCGATGATCGCGATCCGTCATGCCTCGACGCTCGGCTATCTGTCCGGGCGGCATGCCCTGACCCTGATCGCTGCGGCGGTCCCCTGGGCGTCGGCGGGGGCCTGGTCGTGGGCGGAGGGGCTGCCGGGGCGTCGGGGGCTGTCGGTCGATCGAGGGCGCCGGCTGGGCTTCGCCGCGCTGGCGGCGTTGCTGATCGCGGGGGTCGTCGTGCAGGCCAAGGCCGGGCACCCGAGCCGGTGGGGCCACCGGGCCGCGGGGATCTGGCTGGCCCACCAGGCCGCGCCGGGCGAGGCGGTGCTCGACACCCGGGGCTGGGCGTCGTTCGTCCGGGGCGGACCGGGCTACGACTACTGGCACGTCCGCCAGGCGCTCTCGGACCGGAACCTGCGCTACATCGTGGTCGGGTCGGACGAGTTGAAGGCCCGGAGCCGGCGGGCGGCGACCCTCCGGGCGATGCTGGCCTACGCCGGCAAGCCGGTCGCCTCGTTCTCGGGACGGAGGGACGGCCGGGGCCAGGGCGTCGAGATCTACCGCTTCGACCCGCCCGCGTCGTGGGAGGAGATCCGCCCATGACCGGGGACCACGGCAACCTGATGACCCGCCTGGTCCGCGGGACCCGATGGTCGTGGCGGGCCGAGCGGCACCGCTCGGCGCTGCCGGCCGACCTCGACGCGACCGTGATGACCCTGGAATCGGCCGACCGGCACCACGCCAAGCAGGGCCGGTCGACGGCCCGGGTCCGGTTCGACTCGGGCCCGACCACGCTCTCGGTCTACCTCAAGCGGCATTATCGGCTCCCCTGGCGCGACCGGCTGGGGGCGCTGGTCCACCCGTCCGGGCGTCATTCGCCGGCCTCGGCCGAGTGGGCGCACCTGGAGCGGGCCCGATCGCTGGGGATCGCCGTCCCGGAGGTCGTGGCCGCCGGCGAGTGGATCGGCCCGTGGGGGGCGCTGCGCAGCTACCTGATGGTCGCCGAGCTGGTCGGCCACGCCCCCTTGCACGAGGCCGTCCCCGAGCTGGCCACCGCGCTCGACCCCGCCGCATTCGCCCGGCTCAAGCGGGCCCTGGTGGCCGAGATGGCCGAGATCGCCGCCAAGCTCCACGCCGCGCACGCCTTCCACAAGGACCTCTACCTCTGCCACTTCTTCCTCGACCGATCGCCGGACGTCCCGCCCGGCCGGAGGCTCTGCCTGATCGACCTCCACCGCCTGGCCGTCCACCGATGGACCGCCCCCCGATGGCGCTGGAAGGACCTGGGCCAGCTCCTGTTCTCGACCCACGGCGTCGCCGGGATCGACGACCGCGACCGGCTCCGGTTCTGGATGCACTATCGCCGACGTCTCCGGATGGCCCTCCCCTCGCTCCAGTGCCGATTCGTCCGGGGCAAGGCCGCCCTCTACCTGGCCCACAACCGGGATGGAAATTGAGCCTACGGTGTGAGGAGAATCCAGGGTTGAACCGCCAGGACGCCGAGGTAAGAAAGAGATAATGGTGAAAATTATCAATGAACTGTTAAATATGAATATTTTTCAATTTTGCTCTCTTGGTTTTCTCTGTTTCTCCCTTTCTCTCCTGCCTTGGCGATCTTGGCGTCTTGGCGGTTCGATTCTGGATTTTCCCCGCACTGGCGGCAAGTTCCTCGATCTTTCCGAGATCATCCCATGCGGCTCGCGTTGAACTTCCGGCGGATCGACCCGACCCGGGGCGGGGCGGAGACGTACGTGGTCGACCTCTGCCATCGCCTGGCCCGCGCCGGGCACGAGGTCGACGTCCTCGCCGAGTCGGCCCGCCCGGGGGCGTTGCCGGGGGGGGTCGGCCTGGTCCCGGTCGGGGCGCCGGGGTGGACCCGTTGGGAGCGGACCTGGAACTTCGCCAGGAACTCCGAGCGGATCCTGCTCGCGTCGGGCGGGCGTTACGACTGCACGGTGGGGTTCATCAACACGTGGCACCACGACGTCCTGATCCCGCAAGGGGGGGTCCACGCCGCGAGCCTGGCGGCGAACGCCCGGCGGTTCCCGGCCGGCTGGCGGCGCGGGGCGTACGTCCTGGGCAAGGAGGCGAACCCCAAGGCGTGGATCTACCGGGCCATCGAGCGTCGCCAGTATGACCCGGCCCGGGGGGCGCGGGTGGTCGCGGTGTCGGGGATGGTCCGGGGCCACCTGGAGCGCCACCACGGGGTCGCCCGCGACCGGATCCACGTCATCCCCAACGCGATCGACGCCGGCCGCCTGGCCGTGGACGACCCAGCCGCCGCCCGGTCCGCGTTGCGGGCCGAATTCGGCCTGGGCCCGGACGACCTCGTGGCGCTGTTCGTCGGCCACAATTACGCGTTGAAGGGGCTCGGGCCGCTCCTGAAGGCGCTCCGACATCGGCTCGACCGCGACCCATCGGCCCGGCCGATCCGCCTGATCGCCTGCGGCGGGGGCCGGCCCGGGCGGTTCCGATCGATGGCGGAGGACCTTGGCCTGAGCGACTCCGTCCGCTTCCTCGGGTTCCGGCCCGACATCCGCCCGTGCTTCCACGCCGCCGACTTCTTCGCCCTGCCGACCTACTACGACCCCTGCTCGCTCGTCGTCTTCGAGGCCCTCGCCGTCGGCCTCCCCGTGATCACCACCGCCTGCAACGGCGCCGGCGAATCGATCGCCGAAGGCCGCGAAGGCTCCGTCATCCCCGCCCCCGACGACCGCGAGGCCCTCGCCGACGCCCTCGACCGGATGGCCGTCGACGGGGCCCGGCGCGTCATGTCGGGCCATGCGGCGCGGCTCGGGCGGGAGCAGTCGTTCGATCGCCATGTGTCGCGATTGCTGGAAGTCTTCGAGCGGGTGGCCGCGTCGCGGGCGCGATCCGACGTGATGACGACTTCCCGATGACTTGTAGGGTCGGAGAGCGCAGCGAAACCCACCGATGCGACCGCCGCCGTTAATCCTGGTGGGTTTCGCTGCGCTCACCCACCCTACCGCCAGCGACCGGCCCATTCTTGCCCCCGGAGCACGTCCCGATGCAAGCGATCCTCCTGGCGGGCGGCAAAGGGACCCGGCTCCGCCCGTATACGGCGGTGCTCCCCAAGCCGCTGATGCCGATCGGCGAGGCCGAGCCGCTGCCGATCATGGAAGTGGTGCTCCGCCAGCTCGCCCGGTTCGGGTTCCGCGACGTGACCGTCATCACCGGGTATCTGACCGAGCTGATCGAGGCCTTCTTCGGCGACGGCCGGAAGTTCGGGACCCGGATCACCTATCAGCGCGAGGTCACTCCCCTGGGGACGGCGGGCGGCCTGACGCTGATCGACCGCCCGGAAGAGTCGGTCCTGGTCATCAACGGCGATATTCTCACGACGCTCGACTTCGGCGCGATGTACCGGTTCCACTGCGATCGCGGGGCGGCGGCGACGATCGCGTCGTACCCGCGCGAGGTCCGGATCGACTTCGGCGTCCTGGAGTTCGCCAACGACCCGCACATCCTGTCGGGCTACCGCGAGAAGCCGGAGTTCTCGTTCCAGGTGAGCATGGGCGTCTACATCCTCGGCCCGGGGGCCTGGGATTTCCTCACGCCCGGGCAGCCCTTGCCGATGCCGGACCTGCTGGAGAACATGCGGGGGGCGGGCCGGCCGGTCCACTGCTTCAAGCAGCCGTGCTACTGGCTCGACATCGGCCGGCACGACGATTACGCCACGGCCAACGAGGTCTTCGAGGCTCGCCGACGGTCGTTCCTCGGCGAGCCGAGCCGGCCCGGACCCCGGATCGGGCGCGACCAATGATCGGCGGAATCATATCCCTCCTGGCGATCCTGGCCACCTACCTGCTCGGGTCGATCCCGTTCGGGCTCCTGATCGCCCGGTGGTTCGGCAAGGTCGACATCCGGACCGTCGGCTCGGGGAACATAGGCGCCACCAACGTCGGCCGGGTCCTCGGGTTCCGGTACTTCGTGATCGTCTTCGCGCTCGACTTCCTCAAGGGGTTCCTGCCCACCCTCTACCTGTCCGACGTGGCGTCGCGGGCCTCCGGCGCCGCGCTGCCGCACCTGCCGGTGGGCGTGGCGATCGCGGCGATCCTCGGTCATAACTTCCCGATCTTCCTCCGCTTCCGGGGCGGTAAGGGGGTCGCGACCAGCCTTGGCGCCGTGTCGGCGCTGGATCCGGTGGCGAGCCTGGCGTCGGCCACCGGGTTCGCGACGTTCCTGCTGCTGACCCGGTATGTGTCGATGTCGTCGATCCTGGGCGGGCTGGCCTGGCTGGTCGCCCACTTCCTCCGGGTCGCGGACCCCCTGTCCCGCGACCACGTCGCCCTGACCGTCGCCTCGGTCGGCCTGATGGCCCTCCTGATCGCCCGGCACCGCAAGAACCTGGCCCGGATCGGCGCGGGGACCGAGCCCAAAATCCACCTCCGACGCCGGAAGGAGCGGCCCTCGGGCCGGGCCGCGACGATCCTGGTCGTCGTCCTGGCGGTCGTCGGGGGAGGGGCGGGCCTGGCGCTCAACGCCGGCCGGAAGTTCGAGGCCGCCGTCGGCCCCTACCGCGCGGCCGAGGTCGCCCGGGTCGCGACCGGGCATCAGCGGGCCGAGCGGCTGACATTCGCCGATCGGGGGCGACTGCTCGCGGCGACCTGCCCGCGATACGGCCGGGTGATGCTCTACCGGGTGACCGACGCCCTCGGGCTCGAACTGGTCCGCGACATCCCCCTGGAGGGCCGTCCCGTCGCGATCCAGCCCACTCCCGACCGCCTGGTCGTCCTGGTCCGGCCCGACAAGGACGCCCGGCATGTCCAGGAAGGTTACTGGGAGATTTTCGACTTCGAGGGCCGCCCGGTCGGCTCCCGGCGCCCGGTCGGCTTCTATCCCGATGACCTGGCGATCACCCCCGAGGGCAGACGGGCCCTGGTCCTGAGCTCCGGCCGGGGCGAGGGCGGGAGCCATCGGCCCGCGCCCGGCCTGACCGTCTACGACCTGGACTCGGGCAAGGAGATCGCCCGGCTCGCCTTCGATCGGCCGGGCGACGACCCCGCCCGGCTGGCCCTCTCGGCCGACGGCGCGACGGCCGCCGTCTCGCTCCAGGGCTCCAACGCCGTCGCCCGGGTCGACCTGTCCGATCCCGACCGCCCCCGGCTCGCCGGCCGCGACGCCTGGCCCGCGCCCTCGGTCCCCGACGCCCTCCGGTTCGATCGCCGGGGCGGTCTCCTGGCCGTCGACGAGGCCGGCCAGGCCCTCCGACACCAGGCCGGCCCGTCCGCCGAGGCCGAGACTTGGCCATTCGAGGGCGGTCTGGGCGACGTCGTCGAGATCCCCGGCGAGCCCGACCTCTGGGCCGTCACCCTGCCGATGGGCTCGGGCGTCGCCTTCCTCCCCGCCCGCTCGAAGTCGGCCGCCGACCTCGCCGAACTCCCGATCAAGGGCCGGGGGAACCTCGCCGCGACCCGCCCGATGGGCCTCGCCTACGACCCGACCCGCGCCCTCCTGGCCGTCTCCAACCGATCGGGCGGGAGCATCCACCTGGTCGCCCTCAGGAAAGGGACGGCGGCCCGCTGAGGCTCCGGGCCCCGATTCTTGTCCCAGGCCCCCGCGCCCGGTTAACCTGTCGGGGTGTCCGGCGGAGATCGGGGGGCGGGCCTGAGGGGGACGGGGCGATGGAGAAGGCGGGACTGCTGGACATCGCGCTCGGCCCCTTGAAGTGGCTGGAGCGGGCGAGGGGCCGGAAGCGGCTGGCCTTGCTCTGGCTCTATGCCGCGGTGCTGGCGGTGGGGGGCGTCCTCGGCTGGCGGTCCCTGAGCCTCTGGCGGCTCCCCAACCCGGGCGAGCCGTTCGACTTGGCGAGGCTCGGGACGGTCGACCTGCCCGACGCCGACAACGCCATGACCTATTACCGCGAGGCCACCCGCCTGATCCCGGCCGCCCCGAAGAACGACCCGATCGCGGCCAGGGATTGGAAAGTGACCGACTGGTCGGCGGTCGACCCGATCATCCGCCAGTTCGTCGCCGACCACATCTTGGCCCTGGACCCCTTCCTCCGGGGGGCCGATTGCCGCGACTCGCTGCTGATCCAGCCGCGGGACCTGGCGGTCTCCAGCCCCCTGGAGCCGGCGTTCCGGCTCGGCGAGGTGGTCCGGCTGGGGATCCTGGAAGCTTCCCGGCGCGAGAAGTCCGGCGACCTCGAGGGGGCCTGGCGGATCTATCGCGCGGCCCTCCGGTCGAGCCGACACGTCGGGATGCACGGCGGATCCATGCAACGCTTCTGCGGGCTCGGCCTCCTCCGGCGGGCCTACCCCACCGTCGCCCGGTGGGCCGATCTGCCGGGCGTGACCCCCGCCATGCTCCGCCGGGCCATCGTCGACGTCGAGGGATGCCGGGCGATGACGCCCCCCTACTCGGAGGCCGTCCGGGGTGACTACTTCATGACCCGGCAGGCACTCGGACGCCCGGAAACCTGGAAGAATTTCGAGACGTCCGGGCCCGAGGGCGAGGCCGTCTGGCTGAACGACATCCAGGCCGCGCCGGGCGTCCGACGCTTCCTCCGCCGGGAGCCCGAGCGGAGCGTCCGGGCCTTGAACCTGATCATCGCCGGCCAGCTGGCGCAGTGCGACCGACCCCGGGCCCTCCGGCCCAGGCGCGTCTCCCAGCAATTCTCGATCTACGAACGAGATGCCGAGACCCCGCCCGCCGTCCGATCCGTCCGGCCCCAGGATCTCGTCGCCTGGGCCGAGGGCTCGGCGCTGTCGTCCATCGGCGTCTCCAACTCCCTGGTGCTGGACCGGGTCGACTCCGAGGCCAGCGTCTTCGACGAACTCGCCATCAAGATGGCCGAACGGGCCTACGAGATCGACCACGGCAAGCCGGCCCGGACCTACGCCGACCTCCTCGGCCCGTATCTCACCGCCCTCCCCGACGGGATCGAGCCCGACTCCCCGACCGTCGCCGGGTCCGACCCCTCCCCGAATTGACCCCCTCGCGACCGGGCGGGGGCCGGCGCAACCCGGATCGGCCGGAAAGTGTGTTCGAAGGGACGAATCGGGGCGATCTTATCGGGAAGAGACGGCGGCCCGACGGTCGGATCGGACCGCCTCCCGGTTGGCTTCGTCTTTCCCGGGCCCTTCGGCCGGCCTGGGGCGCCCGGGTCGGCCGGGACACGGCCGCGTTCCGTCGGGATCGTTGGGTTTGTTTCAGCCGCCGAGCGGGCCGAACGCGGCGAATTCCCAGGGGGCGAGGCGAGTTGGGTTCGTTTCTCCGGAGTCGTCCGGTGCGCCGTATTGCTCCAGCTCGGATCGGAACGAGGGGGCCCCGTCGACCAGGCCGGCGGGGAGGTCTTGGGGGTCCGGGCCGAGATTCAGGTAGATCGCCAGGGAGCGGTCGCCTTCGGCCTTGCGGATCATCTCCAGAACCCGGGGCGCCCCAAGGTCGTCCAGGAGGCGGACTTCGGGCGCCCGAAAGTCCCGGAGGATGGGCGATTGGCGGCGGAGCCGGAACAGGTCGCGGTAGAGCCGACGGAGCCCGGCGCGGGCGGGTTCGGACCACGACCACGAGAGGACGGCCGAGTCGCGGGTCGGGGCGGCGAAGGGGTCGGTCAGCTCGCCCTCCCAGCCGAAATAGGCGAATTCCTTCTTGCGGCCCTCCCGGACGGCCTGAATCAGCTTCGGGTCGGCGAAGCTGGAGAAGAACGGGAATGGGTTCGTCTCGCCGTACTCCTCGCCCATGAAGATCAGCGGGAGGCGCGGGGCGAGCAGGAGGATCCCGGCGGCCAGCCGGACGGCGGCGGGCGGCAGGCTCGCGGCATATCGGTCGGATTTCGCCCGGTTGCCGACCTGGTCGTGATTCTGGGTGAAGGCGACGAAGCGGTCGCCGGGGAACTCGGCCGCGGGGGTCCCGTGCCTCCGGCCCCGGAACGGGCTGAATCGGCCGTCGTTGACGAAGACCTTCGCCATCGCCCGGGCCAGCGCGGCGGGGCCGTCGGCGAAGTCCTGGTAATATCCGTTCGACTCGCCGGTGAGGGTGGCGTGGGCGGCGTGGTGGAAGTCGTCGGTCCAGTGGCCGTCGAGGCCGTACCCGCCCCGGTCGACCGGCCGGAGGTAGCGCGGTGCGTCGTTCTGGTCGGTCTCGGCGAAGATGTGGGCGGCCCGCCCCAGCCGGGCGGCCTCGGCGTGGGCGACCTCGGCGACCTCGGCCAGGATGTGCTTCGGGCCCCGGTCGTAGATCTGGTCGGCGGCGTCGAGCCGGAGGCCGTCGAACCGGTAGTCGCGGATCCACATCCGGACGTTGTCCAGGACCATCGACCGGACGGCGTCGCAGCCCCGGTCGTCGTAGTTGAAGGCGGGTCCCCAGTCGGTCCTGTACTTCTCGGTGGTGTAGTCGCCGAAGAGGGGGAAGACGTTCCCTTCCGGCCCGAGGTGGTTGTAGATCGCGTCGAGGATCGCCGCCAGGCCGGCCCGGTGGCAGGCCTCGACGAGCCGCTTCAGACCCTCCGGGCCGCCGTAAGATTCCTGGACGGCGAAGGGGAGGACACCGTCGTATCCCCAGCTCCGGGTCCCGGGAAACTGGGAAACCGGCATCAGCTCGACGGCGGTGATCCCCAGGTCGATCAGGGCGCCGAGCCGGGGGATGACGGCGTCGAAGGTCCCCTCGGGCGTGAACGTCCCGACGTGAAGCTCGTAGATCGCCAGGTCGGCGCGGGCGATCCCCCGCCAGGGCCCTTCGTCCCAGGCGAGCCGGTCGGGGAAGAAGACGGCCGAGGGGGTATCCACGCCGTCGGGCTGCCACCGCGAGCAGGGGTCGGGCAGCGGGGCGCCGCCGTCGAGGGCGAAGGCGTACCGGGCCCCGACCTCGGGCATCGGGGCGACCAGGCCGAAGAAGCCCCGACCCTCGGGGGCCATCGGCCGGCGGTCAGCGTTAAGGACCAGCTCGACCCGCTCGGCTTTCGGTGCCCAGACGCCGAACCGGGCGGTCTCCGGGTCGATCGCGGTGACGCCGACCTTGGGGATTTCGGGGTCGTCGATCACCGGGGGCCGATCCTTTCCTCATGGGAGATGAGACGGAGCACCTCACGCGTCGGCGATCCGGATCACCGCGGCCCCGGGGCGGTCGAAGCGGAGTCGGGGGGTCGTCGGGCTGGGCTCGAACCGGATCGGCATCGGGTCGGGGGCGAACGGCGGATCCTCGGTCGTCAGGATGATTTGCGGAGGACGCCCGCCGGGCCCCGATCCGCCCAGGTCCACGACCCCCGATCCCTTGAGGCGGACGACCGCCAGGATCTGTGAGCCAGTCCCGATCCCCAGCCGGATCGCCAGGGAATGGTCGTCGAGGGCGGTGGCGTGGGCGTCCCCCGCGCGGAATGCGGGCTCGTCGCGGCGGAGGCGGAGGAGGGACCGGTAGAGGCGGAGGGTCGAGGGGTGGGGCTCCCGGGCCCGCTCGGCCCGGTCGAGCTTGCTGGCGAGGAACGTCGACTCGGCCTGCGGGTCGGGGATCGTGGCGAGCCGGTCGGGATCGGTGAAGTCGGCATATTTGCGGAACTCTCGCGATCGGCCCTCGCGGACGGCCTTGCCCAGCTCGTCGTGGTGGTCGGTGAAGTAGAAGAACGGCGAGCCCGCGGCCCATTCCTGGCCCATGAACAGCATGGGAGTCTGGGGCGAGAGGAGCAGGAGGGCCGAGGCGGCTCGGTAGGTGGCCGGGTCGACGTCGTGGTTCAGGCGGCGGCCTCCCGCCCGGTTCCCGACCCGGTCGTGGTTCTGGATCGAGAAGACGAACCGCCGGGGCGGGATCCCGGTCGGGTCGGTCCCCCGGCGCTTCTCGCGGTAGGCGGACCACTCCCCGGTGAATAGCCAGCCGCGGTCGATCGTGGTGGCGAGGTCGGGGACCGTCCCCCGGAAGTCCTGGAAGACGCCGTCGGAGTCGCCCGTGAGATGGCGGCGGATCTGGTGGTGGAAGTCGTCGGCCCAGACGCCGTCGAAGTCCCAGCCGCCTTCGGAGGTCGGGCGGATGATCCGGTCGAGGTTCCGGTGGTCCTCGGCGATCAGGATCAGCTTGCGGTCGGGGACGGACGATCGGACGGCCCCGGCGAACTCCTCCAGGAAGGGCCGGGGGCCGTCGTCGACGAGGGCGTGGGTCGCGTCGAGCCGGAAGCCGTCGAAGTGGTATTCATGGATCCACATCCGGGCGTTCTCGATGAAGAACGCCCGGACCATCCCCGACCCCTCGCCGCCGAGGTTGATCGCCGGTCCCCAGTTGGTCATATGATCGGGGTTGACGTAATGCGGGCTGAACCGGCCCGTATAGTTGCCGTCGGGTCCGAAGTGGTTGTAGACCACGTCCAGGAGGACCGCCATCCCGAACGAGTGGGCCCGGTCGACCAGCCGCCGGAGGTCATCCGGCCGGCCGTAGCACCGGGCCGGGGCGAACAGGGCGACCCCGTCGTATCCCCAGTTCCACCGGCCGGGGAAGTCGTTGACGGGCAGCAACTGGACGGCCGTCACGCCGAGGTCGGCCAGTTCCCCGAGCCGCTTCGCGGCGCCTTCAAAGGTCCCCTCGGGCGTGAACGTGCCGACGTGAAGCTCGTAGATGACGGCGTCGTCGCGGTCGATCCCGCGCCAGCCTTGATCCGTCCAGGGGAAGGTGGACGGGTCGATGATCTTGGACCAGCCGTGGACGCCGTAGGGCTGGAATCGTGAGGCCGGGTCGGGGAAGGGTCCCCGGCCCTCCACCTCATAACGATAACGGTCATGGATCTTCGACCCGTCAGGCCCGGCCGCACCGACGTCATCCGACCATCCGCTGAAGAAACCATCGCCATCCGGCGTCAGAGGAATAGAGAAGTAATGGCGCCTTTCCTCCTCAAGGACGACGACATTGATCTGATTCGCGGTCGGTGCCCAGGCGCGAAACCTCACGCCCCCAACTTCCGGCCAGGCCCCGAGCGAAGGCTTCCAGCTCATCGCCCGGGCGACCTCAGCGCGATCAGGGCCAGCGGCGGGAGGGTCAGGTTGAGGGACTGCTCGAAGCCGTGGGAGTGGACCGGGGCGGTCGAGACGCCGCCGATGTTCCCCTGGCCGCTCCCGCCGTAGATCGGGGCGTCGCCGTTGAGGATCTCGGCCCAGTGGCCGGCCTGGGGGACTCCGACCCGGTAATTGGTCCGGGGGACGGGTGTGAAGTTGGCGAGGATCAGGACCGATTCGTCGGACGAATGGCCCTTGCGGATCAGGCTCAGGACGGACTGCTCGGAGTCGTTGGCGTCGACCCACCGGAAGCCGTCGGGGTGGGCGTCGAGTTCGTGGAGCGCGGGGATCCCGCGATACAGGGTATTCAGGTCGCGGACCCATCGCTTGATGCCGGCGTGGGAGGGGTCGTCGAGCAGGTCCCAGTCGAGCTGGGCGTCGTGGTTCCACTCCTTCCACTGGCCGAACTCGTCGCCCATGAACAGGAGCTTCTTGCCCGGCTGGGCGAACTGGTAGCCCAGGAGGAGCCGGAGGTTGGCGAACTTCTGCCAGTGGTCGCCCGCCATCTTGGCCAGGAGCGACCCCTTCCCGTAAACGACCTCGTCGTGCGACAGGGGCAGGACGAAGCTCTCGGAGAACGCATAGAGGCCGCGGAACGTGAGCCGGTTGTGGTGATGCTTGCGGTGGACCGGATCCTTGCTCATGTAGTCGAGCGTGTCGTGCATCCAGCCCAGGTCCCACTTGAGGTCGAACCCCAGGCCGCCGACGTTGGTGGGCCGCGAGACCATCGGCCAGGCGGTCGACTCCTCGGCGATCGTCAAGACGTCGGGGAACTCGGCGTGGACCCGCTCGTTGACCCGGCGGAGGAGGGCGATCGCCTCCAGGTTCTCGCGCCCGCCATACTCGTTGGGGACCCACTCGCCGGCCTTCCGCGAGTAGTCTCGGTAGAGCATCGAGGCCACCGCGTCGACCCGGATGCCGTCGATGTGGTACTTGTCGAGCCAGAACAGGGCGTTGGCGACCAGGAAGTTGGCCACCTCGGGGCGGCCGAAGTTGAAGATGAACGTGTCCCAGTCCTGGTGGAACCCCTGCCTCGGGTCGGAATGCTCGTAGAGGTGCGTCCCGTCGAAATAGCCGAGGGCGTGCTCGTCGGTCGGGAAGTGGGCGGGGACCCAGTCGAGGATCACGCCGATCCCCCGCCGATGGAGCAGGTCGACCATCGCCATGAAATCATGCGGCGATCCGAACCGGCTCGTCGGGGCGAAGTAGCCGGTCACCTGGTAGCCCCAGCTCCCGTCGAAGGGATGCTCGGCGACCGGCATCATCTCGACGTGGGTGAACCCCATGTCGTGCAGGTAGTCGGCCAGCTTCGGGCCCAGCTCCTGGTAGGTGAGCCACGACCCGTCGGGGTTCCGCATCCAGGAGCCGAGGTGGGCCTCGTAGATCGAGATCGGCGCCCCGAGCGAGTTGATCCCCTTGCGGTTGGCCAGCCACTCGCGATCGCCCCACTCGTAGCCGGCCAGGTCGCAGACGACCGAGGCGGTCCTGGGCCGGGGCTCGGTGGCGAAGGCGTAGGGGTCGGCCTTGTCGACCCGGTAAGTGCCGATGTTCGAGGCGATGGCGTACTTGTACGAGTCGCCCGCCGAGATCCCCGGGACGAACCGCTCCCAGACCCCGGACGCCGCCCGCGACCGCATCGGGTGGGCCTTCGCGTCCCAGCCGTTGAAGCCGCCGATCACCGACACCTCGCGGGCGTTCGGCGCCCAGACGGCGAAGTGGGCGCCGGCGACGCCGCCCTGTTCGCCGAGGTGGGCGCCGAGCTTCTCGTAAGAGCGATAGTGCGTCCCCTCGGAGAGGAGGTGGAGGTCGAAGTCGCCCAGGGACGAGGGGAGGATGGCGGCCGGCTCGGCCACCTCGGCCGCCGGGACGGGGGTCGGCGACCCCGGCGCCGTCTCGATCAGGGCGAGGATCCCCCGGAGCGGGATCCGGACCCAGTCGGGTCGGTTGTTCAGCTCATAGAGGAGTTCATACAGGGCCTTGTCGAGCGTGAGCGCGTCGAGGAGCCGGGCGACGCTCGCCGGGTCTTTGGGGACGAACGGGGCGCCCGAGGCGGTGGTGAGGTATTGCCCGAGGAACGCGGCCGAGGCCCAGGTCCGCCACGACTTCGCCCACGGGACCAGGCGATCGAAGACCTCGGGCCGGTCGCCCGCGTGGGCGAACAGGGCGGCGAAGGCGGCGTAGTCGAACGACCGGATCATCCCGACCACGTCCTTGAGCGGCGTCTGCCGGGCCACCCGATGCGCCAGCGGCCTGGCCGGCTCGCCCTCGAAGTCGAGGATCACGAAGTCGTCGTCGGCGCGGAGGACCTGGCCGAGGTGGTAGTCGCCGTGGCAGCGGATCTTGGAGGCGTCGAGCCTGAGGGCCGGCAGGGCGTCGGCCGCCTTGAGCAGCCCGGGCGCCTCGTCGATCGCCCGGCGGGCCTGGGCGGCGACGGCCAAGGGGAGCGACCCGAGGTGGGTCCGGAGGGCCCGGAGCGCGACCTCGACCTGCTCGCGGACCTCGACGGCCAGGGCCTTGAGGTCGGCCGGGGTGATCGGCTCGGGCTGGAAGGCGGGCTCGGCCGGGTCGCTGGCCAGGGCCAGGTGCATCTCGGCGGTCCGCCGGCCGAGCGTGGCGGCGGCCTTCAAATAGCCGCCGATCGCCTTCCGGGCGTCGGCCGGGGGCTCGGTCGCGGCGAGTTCCAGGATCGGCCGCCGGTCGAAGTCGTCGGGGATCGCGCCGACCTTGCGGCCGGCCTCCTGGTAATAAAGCTTGAGCTCGTGGAGGGCGTGCTCCCAGCCGGACCCCTGGTTGCGGACCAGCCCTTGCAGGATCCCGAGCATCAGGGGCTCGGCGCCGGGCCGCTCGTAGACGAGGGCGCCTGCGGTCCGGGGGATCCGGTCGAAGGTGGTCTTCTCGGAGAGGAACCGGCCGACCTCGAAGTCGGGGTTGATCCCCGGCTCCAGGCGTCGGAAGACCTTGAGGATCAGCCGGTCGCCGAAGATGACGGCCGAATTGCTCTGCTCGTACGACCCCCCGGCGACGGCCAGGGGCTTGTCGGCCGGGCCCCGGGCGGCGGCGAACGCGGAGGTCGGGAACGCCCGGATCGTGCCCGAGCCGGCCTTGATCGACCGGCCCGAGGCGATGGCGTCGAGCAGGATCGAGCAGACGGCCGGCTCGGCCAGGGCGTCGTGGACCGTCCCGACGCCGTCGACCACGCCGATCACCCGACCGGGCGCCTCGCGGGCCAGTCGGGCGGCGTCGGCGCCGGTGGCCAGGCCGAGCGGGAGGAAATATGTCTCGCGGGGGCCCGAGCCGTAGGAGACCTCCAGGAGCGCGAGCCGGGTCGACTCGGGGAGCTCGCCCGGGGCCGAGGCGTCGACCAGGCGGGCCGACTCCAGGGCCCGGGCCTTGCCGGCGAACCACCGCTGCCGCTTCAGGAACGGCGGGAGCGAGTCGCGTTCGAGGAGGCGGCGGGCCTCGCCGTCGAGCAGGGCGTCCCATCCGCGCTTGGATTGACCGACCGACATCGTCCCAGGCTCCTTTCGCACGCCGTCGGGGCCGACGGGGCGGATGCTTCTTGGTCTGATTTCCGGCCCCCTCCCCACAAATTGGGGAGGGGGCAAGATCAAGGAGGGGGGCAACGCGCCAATCACACGAAGTAGTCGAAATCCCGCTCCGTCTTCACCTTCCTCCGGATCCGGAAGATGTGGGCCGGGCAGGCCTGGGGGTCGATCTGGACGAAGTTCGACTCGCCGTGCCAGAGGTATCGGGCGTCGGAGATCAGGTCGTGGACCTGGTAGCTCTGGCCGGGGTCGGAGGCCAGGCCCAGCCCTTCCGCCGGGACGCGGATCCAGGCCGAATGGACGTGGTGCGGGTCGAGGTTGACGACCGTGAGGATCATGTTCGACCCGTCGGGCGTCGCCTTGGTGTAGGCGATGACCTGGTCGTTGTCGGTCGGGACGAACCGGAGCGACCGGTCGGAATGGAGCGCGGGGTTGTCGCGGCGGATCGCGTTGACCCGGGTGATGAAATACCGGAGGTTCCCCGGGGCGTCGAGGTCCCAGTGGCGGACCTGGTACTTCTCGGAGTCGAGATATTCCTCGGATCCCGGCTTCCAGGGGGTCCCGTCGCACTGCTCGAAGGGCGGCCCGTAGATCCCGTAGGTCGCGCCCAGGGTCGCCGCCAGGGCCAGCCGGATCTGGAACGCGGGGCGGCCGCCGACCTGCAAGTATTCGTGGAGGATGTCCGGGGTGTTGGCGAACAGGTTGGGCCGCATCGTCTCGATGATGTCGGTCCGTGTCAGCTCGGTGAAATACTCGGTGATGGCCGCCTTGGTGGTCCGCCAGGTGAAATAGCTATACGACTGGGGATAGCCGCCGTTGGCCAGCCGGGCCATGATCTTGGGCCGGGTGAACGCCTCGGCCAGGAAGATGGCGTCGGGGTGCCGATCCCCGACCTCCTTGATCACCCAGTCCCAGAACCGGAACGGCTTGGTGTGCGGGTTGTCGACCCGGAAGATGGTGACCCCGCGCCCGGCCCAGAACAGGAAGACGTCGCGAAGCTCGCGATACAGGGCCTCCCAGTCGTCGCACTCGAAGTCGATCGGATAGATATCCTGATACTTCTTGGGGGGGTTCTCGGCGTACTTGATCGTCCCGTCGGGCCGGTGCCGGAACCACCCGGGGTGTTCCTTGACGTACGGGTGGTCCGGCGAGCACTGGAAGGCGATGTCGAGGGCGATTTCCAGGTTGAGCTTCCTGGCCGAGGCGACCAGGCGGTCGAAGTCGTCGAGGGTCCCCAGCTCGGGGTGGACGGCCTTGTGGCCGCCCTCGGGGCCGCCGATCGCCCAGGGGCTCCCGGGGTCGTCCGGGCCGGGGGTCAGGGTGTTGTTCGGCCCCTTGCGGAAGGCCCGGCCGATCGGGTGGATCGGCGGCAGATAGACGACGTCGAATCCCATGCTCGCGACGTACGGCAGCCGTTCCTCGGTCGTCCGGAACGTCCCGTGCTCGCCGGGGACGGGCGACGTCGACCGCGGGAACATCTCGTACCAGGCGCCGTATCGGGCCCGCTCGCGCTCGACGACGAGGCCGAGGGTCCGGTCGTACGTGTAGCCCCGGGACCGGTCGGGGTGCCGGGCCATGATCGCGGCGAGCTCGGGGTCGAGCGCCGCCTTGATTCGGGCGGCCTGGTCGCCCTGCCGGCCGAGGACCTCGGCCCGCGCCCGGAGCCACCCCGAGTCGTGCCCCGAGGCCCGCCCGGCGCCGACCCGGACCAGCTCGGCCCCTTCGAGGAGCTCGCTGGCGACGTCCATCCCGGCCTCGGCCTTCTTGCCCAGCTCCTGGAACCAGGAGGCGAAGCGGTCGACCCAGCCCTCGACCGTGTATTCGTACCGGCCCTGCGGCCCGGCGGCGATCGTGGCGGCCCATCGGTCGTTGACCAGGGGCGTCATCGGGACCTCGGCCCAGGCCGGGGCCCCGATCGGCCGGTGCTTCAGGACGCCCATCAGGACGTCGTGCCCCTCGGCGTAGATGTCCGCCTCGACGACCAGCTCCTCGCCGACGGTCCGCTTGATCGGGAACCGCCCCCCGTCGATCTCGGGAGTGACCCCCTCGACGACCACCCGCGACGGGGCGCCCGCCGACGGCCCCGCCTCCCTCGCCACCGGACGACTCGCCGACGCCATGATCCGCCCTCTGGAATCCGGTCTCGCCGGGACGGCCGCCGAGGCCGTCGGGGCCGATCACCGGAGCAACTGACATGCCGCGGGTAGCGAGCCGAGCATACCACGAAATCGGCCGCCGCGACCCGGGCCGGGTCGCCGATCCGCGCCGGTTCCTATCCCTCGTCGGCGACCCTGGAGAGCGGGTCGGCGACCGATTCCAGCGACTTCCCCTCGGCCCGGACCCCGAAGATCAGGGTCACCACCACGGCGACCGTCAGCAGGCCCGCCGCGGTCAGATAGCCGTAGAAGAGATTGGTCCGGCTGCCGGTCCGGATCAGATAGCCGAACAGCGCCGGGGCGACCGTCCCGCCCAGCGCGGTCCCGGCGGCGTAGAACAGGGCGATGGCCAGCCCCCGCATCTCGACCGGGAAGACCTCGCTCACGGTCAGGTAGGCCGAGCTGGCCGCGGCGGACGCGAAGAAGAAGATCACCGCCATCAAAATCGTCTGGCCCGTCGGCCCGATCATCTCGTGAGCGAACAGCCACCCGGTCGCCGCGATGAGGGCCGCGGAGATCGAATAGGTCCCGGCGATCATAGGCCGGCGGCCGATCGTGTCGAACATCGGCCCCAGCAGGATTGGGCCCAGGAAGTTGCCGATCGTGAACGGGACCAGGTAGAGGCCGGTCCGGTCAGACTCGATCCCGAAGAATTTGGTCAGGACCAGGGCATAGGTGAAGAAGACGGAGTTGAACAGGAACGCCTGCGACACCATCAGCGTCAGGCCGAGGGCCGTCCGGCCCGGGTAGGTGCGGATCATCGTCCGCGCGATCAGCCCGAAGCCGACGTCGTCGCGCGGGCGGATGGTGATCGTCTCCGTGACCGGATCGAGCGTCCGCCCTTCCTTGCGGAACTCCTCCTCGATCTCGTCGACGACCCGGTTGGCCTCCTCCGGGTGGCCGTGCGTCACCAGCCATCGGGGGCTCTCCGGGACGTGGTGCCGGAAGAAGATGATCACCAGGCCGAGCAGGGCCCCGATCCCGAACCCGACCCGCCATCCCACGTTGATCGGGAAGATCCGCGGGTCGAGCAGGATCAGGGTCGAGAGCGAGCCGAACGCCGCCCCCATCCAGAAGCTCCCGTTGATCGCCAGGTCGACCCGGCCCCGGACCCGGGCCGGGATCAATTCGTCGATCGCCGAGTTGATCGCCGAGTATTCGCCGCCGATCCCGGCGCCGGTGAAGAACCGGAACACGGCGAAGCTCCAGAAGTCCCACGAGAACGACGTGCAGAAGGCGGCGATCAGGTAGACGGCCAGGGTCACGGTGAACAGCTTCTTGCGGCCGAGCCTGTCCGTCAGGTAGCCGAAGAACAACGCCCCGAGCACCGCCCCGACCAGATAGGACGTACCGAGCAGGCCGATCTGGGTCTCGGTGAAGCCCAGGGTCGAGGGCTTATCGAGCACCCCGCCGATGGCGCCGATCAGCGTCACTTCCAGCCCGTCGATGATCCAGGTGATCCCCAGCGCGATCACCACCCGCCAGTGCCAACGGCCCCAGGGGAGCCGGTCCATCCGGGCCGGGACGTCGGTCCTGATCGCCTCGCCCGGCCCCTTCGCGGTCGTGCTCATCGGTTGCCCCCCCGGCTCCTGGCCCTCTCCCGATCGGGGGAGAGATCGGCTAGCATCCGGCGTGCCGGGTGGCCGGGCCGTCGGGGGGATTCTCCGGCCGGGCCGCGGGGGTCGGGGGCGGGGACAGGCGGAGCCGGTGGGCCATCGCCAGGCTCGGCCGCTCCACGAGCCACCAGATCGCCGCCGCCCCGGCGACGTTCGCCGCGATCAGCGGCGGCAGGCAGGCGGCCTCCATCGCCGGCGACCGCCCGGTGATCCGGAAGGCGACGTTATAGAACGCGCCGGTGATCGGGTTGTGGAGCAGGTACAGGCTATAGGAGATCAGCCCGAGCGACTGGAGCCATCGCCAGCGGAGCCACCGGCCCAGGCCGCCCGTCCGGACGGCCAGGAGCAGCAGGACCGAGGTCGCCACGCAGGCCCCGGCGAACGGGTCGGGGTCGCGGACGGCCCCGGCCCCCACCAGCGCCGCGTAGCCGAGGAACCAGCCCCACCCGACCGTCCCGTTCTTCACCCAGCAGACGAGCATCCCCAGGAGGAACCCGTACCAGAATTGGAGGAACAGCCCCGGCCAGATCGGCGACCGGATGATCCCCAGGGGCCAGGCCGCCGACAGCAGCAGCGCGGGGCCGAAGATCAGGTACAGCGACCTCCGGTCGTCCGCGTCCCGGCGGGTGGAATGGGCCGGCCACATCAGGAGGCAGAAGATCAGATAGAACTGGACCTCCATGACCAGGGTCCAGTAGACCGGGTTGATGTCCGGATATCCCAGGAACGGGTAGATGTAGAGCAGGTGCGCCCCAAATCGGCCGGCCGTCGGCGGGGAATAAAGCTTGGCCGGGTTGATGGCCCTGGACAGGACACCGAACCCGATCACCACCGCGATCGAGAACCAGTAGGGCGGGTCGAGCCGGATCGACCTCCGGAGGATGAACCGGCCGACGAACGGCAGGTCGACCCGATACCGGGAGACCGAGTGGGCGATCACGAACCCGCTCAGGACGAAGAAGATCGGCACCCCCAGGCGCCCGTGATCGAAGATCAGGAGGATCCCGGCGGGGAGCACCCCCGCCAGATGATCCATGTGCCCGCCGGCACGGACGTGGGACAGGACCACCCAGATCGCGGCGATCTCCCGGAGGGCGTCGACGAACAGGAACCGGGCCCGCCCCCTTCGCCCCCGCCGCGTCAGTCCCCGGCGCTGGCGCGGCCGTCGGCCCCGGACTTGTGCTCAACATGGCGTCTCCTGCCCGGCCCGTCGGAAGTCGGGATCGGGGGTCCCGAAACGTGGGGCCATTGTAAACCATGTCGACCGCCCCGGCGCCAGCAAACGTCCGGGAGGGCCGTCGCCGGCCGAGGCGGCCGACGGTGGCCGGGCCGCATTGACCGCGGCCGTCGCCGGAGATACCATCCCGCCGGGTCGGGGGCCTCCCGCCGCCGGTCGGAGGAGCGGCCGTGAAGCGCAAGAAGAACCGCGTCCTGGAATACCTGGTCTACCTCCTCGTCCGGCTGGTGGTCGGGTCCGCCCAGGCGATGAGCGTCGAGCAGTCGTACGCCCTGGCCCGGGGCCTGGCCGCGATCCTGTACCGGGTCGACAAGCGGCACCGCGGGATCGGGATCGAGAACCTCCGCGAGGCGTTCGGCGACCGCTACACCGAGGCCGACCGCGACCGGATCGTCCGGGGGGTGTATCTCCATTTCTGCATGATGCTGATGGAGATCCTCCACATCCCGCGCAAGCTCCACCCGACCACCTGGCGCGACCGGATCACGCTGGTCGGCCACGAGAGGGTGCTCGACCGCCTGCTCGACGGCGGCCCCCTGATCATGCTGACGGGCCATTTCGGCAACTGGGAGATGGCCGGCTACCTGTTCGGCGTCTTCGGGTTCCCGCCCAACTCGGTCGCCCGGACGCTCGACAACCCGCACCTCGACCGCTTCCTCCGGTCGTTCCGCGAGCGGACCGGGCAGAGGATGATCCCCAAGAAGGGCGGCTATGACGAGATGCTCGGGGTCCTCCGGTCGGGCGGCGTCCTGTCGTTCCTGGCCGACCAGGACGCCGGCGAGCGCGGGATGTTCGTCGACTTCTTCGGCCGGCCCGCCTCGACCCACAAGGCCATCGCCCTGCTGGCCATCGAGCACCGGGCGCCCGTGGCGATCGGCTACGCCCGCCGGATCGGCCCCGGGTTCCGGTACGAGGTCGGCTGCACCGAGCTGATCGAGCCCGACGAGTGGACCGGGACCGCCGACGACGCCCGGCTCCTCACCCAGCGGTACACGACGGCCCTGGAGCGGATCATCCGCCGCGACCCCGAGCAATACCTCTGGCTCCATCGCCGCTGGAAGCACCAGCCCAGGGCCCGGAAGGGCCGGCCGGCGGCCGTCGACGCCGGCCCGGTCGCGGGCGAGGCCTGACCCGGATCGGCCGGGTCGGGGCTTACGGGCCGGACACCCCGCCGGGTATCCTGGTCGGCGATCCGGGGAGATCGGGCCGAGGGGACCGCAACCGATGACCACCGCACCGTCCGGCATCCGCCGGCTCATCCCGATCCTCCTCATCATCGCGATCGTGACCGCGATCCTCGCGGTCGAGGTGGCCCTGTTCAGCACCGGGACGAACCTGATCCTGGCGACCGCCGCCCGGGTCGCCGTGGTGGCGGTCGTGGCGCTGATCATCCGGGCTTACATGAAGTACGGGGCCACGCCCGACCCACCCGCACCGGATGGGGGCGAAGGTCCGGCTTCCTGAGGCCCTCACCACCATGCCAGCCAGAAGAACCAGGGGAGTGTCGCGATCCAGAGGACGCCCAGCACCCGCCCCGACCGGTCCACCCATTCCCGTGCGGGCTCCCACCGGCGGGCGATCCTCATCGCGATCCACGATCCCGCCACCATCACCCCCGGCGCGAAGCCCGACCATTCCGGGATTCGGAAGATGGTGATGCCCGCGAACAACCCTGCGACGGCCAGCGACGCCACGCCGCACGCGATGAAGCCGGGCTGCCGGAGGATCCGGTCCCGGGGGGGGCGGGGCCGGCGGATCCGCATGAGCAGCCAGGCCGGGGTCGCGAAGATCAGGATCGGCAGGGCCACTCGGTTCAGGGGATTCCGGAGCCGATAGATCGCCCGGACCCACCCGCCGGCCCGTGACAGGTCGAACTGGTCGAGCGCTTCGAGCAGGGCAAGGGGCGCCCGGCGGTCGAGCGTGATCGCGGCGGCCACGGCCGCCGTCAGGATCATCGCATCGCCGACGGAGAATCGGCGGTGCGACGGCCCGTAGGGGCCCGGATCGGTCATCGGACGTGGCTCCCTGGAAGGGCGGGCCTGCCTCGATGGAGCCCGGTCGTTCATCGCGACTTGAACGCCCGCTTCTCCCCATCCGGGCCGATCTGGACGGTGTAGGCCGACCCGTCGGGCTCGACGGCCACGTGGATGAACCGGCCGCCGGCCGGGTCGGGGTTGGCGATCAGGGCGGGGTCGGTGTTGTCCTCGGCCGGGGTGGCGGCGTTCCTGTGGAGCTGATAGGCGGCCTGGATCGAGGGGATCGCGCGGAGGAGCTTGACCGTCGCGGGGGATCCGCCCTTCCTCGGGCCGTTGTTCATGATCGCGACCGTCGGGGCGACGGTCCGGACCAGGGTCGGGTGATTCGAGCTGTCCATCCCGTGATGGGTCACCTGGTAGAGGTCCACCGGCCCGACCCGGTCGACCGGGCAGACGAGCTGCTTCTCGACGTTCCAGGTCAGGTCGCCGCAGTCGAGGAAGTCGAACTTCCCCAGCCGGAACCGGAGGGCCAGACTCCGGGCGTTGTCGGATCGGTCCTCGGGCTGGTCCGCCGGGGCCTCGGCGCAGAGCGGGTTCGGGGGGCCTTCCGGCGCCTGGATCACCTTGCCGCCCGAGGCGAGGACGACCGCGTCGACCCCCTTCAGGGGGAACGGGTCGCCCGCCCGGAGGGCCTTGCGCTTGCCCTCGGACGCCTTCCGGTAGTTCACGCCCAGGGGGTCGGACCGGCCGGGGCCGTCGGGGTAGCTGGCCTTGTCGCCGTCGGTCGCGTCGGGGTCGGGCAGGCCCCGGTCCCAGAAGTGGTCGATCCGGATCCGCTTCGCCAGCCCGTCGACGCCGCCGAAGTGGTCGACGTGCCAGTGGGTCGTCACCAGGTGGTCGAGGTGGTCCAGCTTCGCCTCCTCCTTGATGACCCGCTCGATCCGGATCGGGTCGCGGTCGCCGGATCCCGGCCACCCCGAGTCGATCAGGGCCGACTCGCCCTCGGGCGTGACGATCAGGGTCGCCGCCCCTCCCATCACGTCGATGAAATAGATGTCCATCGTCCGCGAGGGCTTGTCCGCCCCGCAGAGCAGGCCGACCAGGGCCAGGGCCACGAGCGCTCGATTTCTCATGATGGGAGATTCCCGGGGGAGGATGGGCCGGCCGGGATCGATCCCGGTCCTTTGCGGATCGCCAGGTAATCGAGGATTGTCCCCGAAGCCGAGCGGAGATCAAGGGCCTCGACCAGCCAGGCCGATCCGCCCCCGGCCAGGCCGTCGGCCAGGAGCGCGGCGCCCTGCGCGGCCTCCTTGACCCGGGCCCCGGCGAGCCCGCCGATCGGGACCACGTTGCCGAGGGGGGCGAGCGCCCGACCGACCGACCGGCGGAGGTCGGCCCGACCCTCGCCCGAGACCGCCGACCCGGACAGGTAGATCCGATCGAACGGCGTGACCGCCCGGAGCCCCGCGACGTGCCGGACCAGGGACTCGCGGAAGGCGTCGGGGCCGGCCGGGCCGAGGTCGCCGACCCCCCCCCGGAACAGGTCGGCTTTCGAGATCGGGCCGAGCCAGCAGGCGGCCTCGCCGTCCCAGGCCCCGCCCGACTTCATCCCGATCGGCCCCCGGGATCCGGCCGAGGCGTCGACGATCCGGCCGCCTTCCAGGACCAGGACGGCCGTGAACGCCGAGCCGATCTCGACCACGGCGAACGTGCCGTCGCCCCCCGAGGCCCGGTCGGACCGGAGGGCCAGGGCCGCGACGGCGACCTTGTCGGCCGTCCCCATGTCGATCGCGTTGGCCTTCCGGTGGGCGGGGATGGTCGGGAGGTGGACGCCTCCGGGGAGGAAGATGGTCGGCAGGCCCGATCCGAGCAGCGCCCGGACCCAGGACCGGAACCCGATCACCCCGGCGTCGACGCCCCGGCCGTCGGGCCGGACCAGGGCCATCAGGTCGACCTCGGCCTCGGTCACGTCCTCGCCCCGGACCAGGGGGAGACCGTAGCCCGACGGGCCCGCGATCAGGTCGACCGGCCCCCAGCCGCGGAGGGTCGCGACCAGGACGCCGGGGTCGGATCGGAGTGCTTCGGGGGTGAGGCTGGCCTGACCTTCGACCCGGCCGTCGACCAGGAGGAGGAGGTCGAGGCTGCCGGTCCCGGGGTCGGAGCCGACGACCCGGGGCATCGGCGTCAGGCCACCCCCCGGCCGATCTCGAAGACCTGCTCGGCGTCGAGGACCCGGTCGTTGGCGTCGAACAGCGACCGGAGGGCCGCCTTGTGGATCTTCATCTTGACCCCGCCGATCCCCAGCGCCCCCCAGCATCGGACGCCGTCGCGGTCGTCGTCGCGGTCGGTCCCCTTGATCCCCTCGATCCCCGCGGGCGGGACGACGTTGAGGTCGATGGCGACTTGCAGCCCTTCCAGGCCCCGGCGGGCCGGCTCGGACAGGAGCCTGATCCCGGCGGCGCCGGCGGCGACCACGACCGAGGCGCCCTGGCACCCCCGGACCGTCTCGGCCTCGTCCGAGGTCGAGAACACCGAGGGCGATCTCCCGGTCATCGAGCCGATCGCGGCGGCGACCTCGCCGGCCCGGTCGGCCGACCTCGACCCGATGGCGACCTCGGCGCCCAGCCGGGTCAACAGCCGGGCGACCCGCCGGCCCACCGGCCCGGTCCCCGCCAGGACGGCGACCCGGGCCCCGGCGACCGATCCGCCCATCCCCTGGATCGTCGCCAGGACCGCCGCGGCGGCCGTGGTGTTGGAGCCGTTGGCGTCGAACAGGACCGAGACGCGGAACGCGCCGAAGAAGGTGTCGGTCACCGCCTTCAGGACCGCCTCGGCCGCCGCGAAGTCCGACCCGCCCACGAAGATCGCCGTCCGCCTCAGGTCCGACATCCCCCGGGTGAACATCGCCCCGAACACCAGGTCGCGGGCCATCTCCGGCTCCACGCCCCCATGACGGAACAGGTGGTCGATCCCCGAGTCGACCGCGACGATCCCATCGAAGACGCTCGGCTGCGGGTCGACGTCCAGCTGGATCAGGATCGAAGGCCGGGTGTTGGGCATAATTCGGTCCCCCGGATCACTTTCGGCGGTCAGCGGTCAGCGGTCAGCGGTCAGCGGTCAGCGGTCAGCGGTCAGCGGTCAGCGGTCAGCGGTCAGCAATCAGCGGTCGGCGGTCAGCGAGGTCTTCAACATTATCGCTCGGATCGGACGCGGCTTAGGATCGCCGATTCAACAAGTTCCCGATCGAGCCGGCGTCTTCCCCCTCTTGTAGGGTGGGTGAGCGCAGCGAAACCCACCACAACCGGTTGCGACACAAGCAGTTATGGTGGGTTTCGCTACGCTCACCCACCCTACAATACTTCGGGAACTTATTGAATAAGAGATCCTTAGCATACCTTTTTCGCGAATGATCGATGGATGGTCCGCTCCGTGGACTGCCCGCTGGCGTCGCCAAACTTTGATTCCGCAAGGTGTATTCTGAGCGCATGCTTGGAGAGCTGACCGCTGGGAGCTTCGCGGGTCGGCTCACTCGCCGGCGAACGGGTGCTTGGCGGTGTCCTTCCTGGCGATGACGTCGGCGGGGGTGGGCAGCTTCTTCATGGCGTTCTGGATGGCCATCTTGGTGGCCTCGTGGTTGTACTTGAGGATCTTGTGGTTGTCCTCGGCGGCGGGGTGGATGAAGACCCCGCAGATGATGACCAGGTCCTCGGCCTGATCCTTGGGGATGACCCCCTCGGCCAGCGAGTCGGCCACGGCCTTGGCGACGGCGTACTGGGCGGGGCCGAACATCTGGACGACCTGCTTCATCCCCTTGATGGTGACCTTGGTGATCAGGATGGTGGCGGGCTTGGCCAGGAGGTTGGGCTCCAGGACGGCCAGGAGGTTGGAGTGGCCGTCGGACTGGTTGACCAGGGCGTGGGCGAACGCCGCGCCGACCGGCCCGTCCTTGGACCCGATCAGGAGGTCGATGTGGGCGATCTCGTTGCCTTCGCCCGCCAGGGCCTCGCCGACGTACATGGTGTGCTCGCTGGCCATCTGCTTGCGTCTCCGGTGCGGGTGCGGGTGAGTCGGGCTTCACTTCGTCAGGAGAGAGCCTCGCCCGGTGCGATCGAAACCGCATGATAACAGCCGGCGGACCGGCCGCAACCCCCGCGCGGCGGCCGGGCGATGTTCAACCCTTGGCGAAATTTCTGTTGTCGGCGCCGTCCACACCTGCTTCAATGAGGACCCCGGAGGCGCGGGATGGTGCCGGAGTCCCGGCATCGGCCCCGAGTCGACCCGCGCCTGCCATCCATCCCAAGGGAGTCTTCCGATGCGTAAGCTGATCGCCCTCCTGGCCGTGACCGTGGTCTCCTCGGGCGTCGCCCTGGCCGCCGAGGTCATGACGATCACCGGCGAGGGCAAGTGCGCCAAGTGTGAGCTGAAGGAAGGCACCAAGTGCCAGAGCGTGATCTCGGTCGAGGAGGGTGGCAAGACCACCAACTACTACCTCGCCAAGAACAAGGTCTCCGACGACTACCACAAGAACGTCTGCCAGACCACCGTCAAGACCAAGGCGACGGGCGAGGTCGAGGAGAAGGACGGCAAGAAGATCCTGACCGCCACCAAGATCGAGAAGGCCGAGGACAAGTAAGCCGCCAGCAGGGCCCCCACGGCCCGGCGGCCTCCGGCCAATCCGACCCGACGGGCGACCCTTCGCCCGTCGGTTTCCTTTTCCCGGCCGGGTCGCGACCCGGGGAGGCGGAGGGGTGGACCTCCTGATCCTCGGGGCCAGCGCCCGATCGGCGGCGTTCTCGGCGATCCGACTCGGCCTCCGCCCGGCCTGCGCCGACCTGTTCTCCGACCTCGACCTGGCCTCGGCCTGCCCCTCGACGCCGATCCGGCCCGCCGACTACCCGGCCGGGCTGGCGACCTTCGCCGCCGGGATCGCCCCCACGCCCTGGCTCTACACCGGGGCGATCGAGAACCGGCCCGGGCTGGTCGACCTCATCTCCCGCCGCCACCCGCTCCTGGGCAACCCCGCCGCGACCCTCCGCGCCGCCCGCGACCCGATCGCGCTGGCCGAGGTCGTCCGCGGCGCCGGCCTGGTCGCCCCGGCGGCCCGGGCCGGCCCGGACGGGCTCCCGCGCGACGGTTCCTGGCTGGTCAAGCCGCTCGCCTCGGGCGGGGGGAGGGGGATCCGACCCTGGACCGGGGCGGCCGGGCCCGACGACCGCGCCGTCTACTATCAAGAGCGGGTCGAAGGGCCGGCGATGGCCGCCCTGTTCGTGGGCGATCGGGCCGGGGCGCGGTCATTGGGGATCACCCGCCAGTATGTCGGCCGGCCGTCGAGCCCATTCGGCTATCGGGGGAGCCTGGGCCCCTGGCCGGTCGCCGACGACGTCGGAAACCAGGTCGACCGCCTGGGCCGGGCCATCGCCTCGGCCTTCGGGCTGGTCGGCCTGTTCGGGGTCGATTTCGTGCTCCGGGACGGCCGGCCCTGGCCGGTCGAGGTCAATCCGAGGTACACCGCCTCGGTCGAGGTGATCGAATGGGCAACCGGCCGGTCGCCCCTGGCCGATCATCTCCGGGCCTTCGGGCGGGACGCCGGGGGGCCGGTCCCACCGATCCATCCCCGGGGCTTCGTCGGCAAGGCGATCGTCCACGCCGCCCGCCCGTTCCGCTGGCCCCGGACGGGCTTCGGGCCGATCGCGAACCCCTGGGAATTCCCCGAGGTGGCCGACGTCCCCCGGCCCGGGACCGCCTTCCGGGCCGGCGACCCGCTGCTCACCGTGTTCGCCCGGGGCGACTCGCCGGGGGGATGCCGCCGGGCGCTCGGGGCGACCCTCCGGGCCTGGCGCCGGCGGATCCGCCGGGCGGCCGGAGGCCCCGGCGCGCCGCTCAGACCTGGGAATTGATCAGCAGGAGGACGATGGTGATGACCAGGAGGATCCCGAAGATCGCCCCGGTGAGCCGGACCGCCTGCCCCCAGATCCGGGGCCACGACTCGTGCCGGGACGCGGAATAGACCAGGCTGATCGCCGCGACCAGGGGGAGGAGGAACCAGTAGTAGATCACGCCGACACCCCCGCCTCGATGGGAGCCCTGCCGGGATCGGGCTTCGCGGCGACCCCGACGGGCTCGCCCTCCTCGACGTGCGCCGGGCCTTCCATGGCGTCGTAGATCGCCAGGATGTTCAGGAGGCCGGCGATCGTGGTATAGAGCGTGCCGATCTCGACCAGCTTGCCGAGCCGATACAGGCCGTTGATCTCGAACTGCGACGGCTCGGCCATGTAGCCCCAGAGGAAGTTGGGCTCCCGGCCGTAGCTCCTCAGGGTCCCCTGGATCAGGGCGGGCAGGGCGGGCAGCCCGGCCCAGAACTGGCCGATGTAGTTGAAGCAGAACTTCTCGGAGTCGGCCAGCGGATTGATCCACCTCCAGTAGATGATCTGCCAGTCGCCCATGGCCAGCCCGACCAGGAACAGGCCGAGGATGGAGACGCTGTAGAGCACGCCCTTGCCCACCCGACCCTGGTAGAAATGGCCGAGGCCGGGGACCATCCAGGCCAGGAGCCCGGCGAGGTAACGATTCTTGAGGTTGACGGTGGGCTGGGGCATGGATCCCTCGGGGGGCCTCGCTGCGGTCGGCCGGACGGGGGGCGTCGCGAGTGGATTCGCGTCGGATCGGCGATTATTGGGGCGCCGACGGCCGCCCGGGGCGGGCCGGACGACCATCATCGTAGCGAACCCCGGGCGGGCTGACCACCCCGGCGGGCGGCCCCCGGTCGCTGGTCGCCCCCCCTCGCGGCGACCGGGATCCCGATCGGGCGGAGATTCCGGGTCGGGCCGGGTCTGCCCGCTGGAATAGTTGCGAGCGATGCGGCCCCCGGGCCGATATTAAGGTCCGGAGGAGGGCGGGGGGCGACGGCGGCGACGGGCCGTCTCCCGGGCTCCGGCCTCCCCTCGGGTCTGGGGGCGCTCGCCGATGGATCGGACGGGAACGGGGCCGGGCCCCGCGGGCAAGGGGCCTCGCCAGGCTCACCTGGTGGGCCTGGACGGCCGGGGCATGCCGGGCCTGGCCCAGTTGCTCGTGCAGCGGGGATGCGTGGTGACCGGGTCGGAGCCGGCGCCGGGCCCGTCGACCGACCGGCTCCGTCGGCTCGGGGTCCGGGTCCATCCGGGGCACGGGCCCCGCTCGCTCCCCCGATCGGCCCGGCTCCTGGTCTATGGCCCGGACGTCCCCCGCGAGCACCCGGACCGGCTGGCGGCGGCCCGGCTCGGGGTGGAGCAGGTGTCGTGCTCGGAGCTCCTCGGGGGGCTCCTCCGGCGGGGGATCGGCGTGGTGACGACCGGCGGCCGCCGGTCGGGCGTGGTGGCGGCGATGGTCGGCTGGACCCTGGCCCACGCCGGGCTCGACCCGACCATCTTGCTGGGGGTCCCGGCCCCGCAGCTCGGCGGATCCGGCCGGCTGGGGAGGGGCCCCCATGTCGTGGTCGAGGCCGAGGGCGGCCCGGCCGTCGGCGACGGCCCGGGCGCCGAGGTGGTCGTGATCCTCGACGACTCGGGCCCCTCGGCCCGATCGGCCGCGCTCCGGCGATGGGCCGAGGCCGCGCCCCCGGGCGGTTACGTCCTGGGCCTGGCGGGGGCGGGCGACCTGGCCCTCCCCGGGACGGCCGGGGGGGTGGAGGTCGAGCGGTTCTCGCTCGAGCCGGGCCACGCCTGGTGGGGGGCCGACGTCCGCGAGGATCGGGGGCGATACCGGTTCCGGGCCTTCCACCGGGGGCTGTTCGCCACCGAGGTCCGGCTCCGGGTCCCGGGGCGTCACCACGTCCTGGGGGCCCTGGCGGCGGTCGCCGCGTGCGGCCGGTTCGACCTGACCGCCCGGGCGATCCGGGAGGCCCTGGAGGAGTTCGAGGGCGTTTCGCGCGGATTCGAGTCCCGCGGGAGCTATCGGGGTGTTACCCTGGTGGACGACGAGGCGGCCGGGCCGATGGCGGCGGGCGAGGCGCTGGCGACCGCCCGCCAGGTGTTCGGCCGCCGTCGGCTCTGGGCGGCGTACCGGCCCGACCCCCCGGGGGCTGGGCCGGGGGCGGACCCCTCGGAGTTCGCCGCGGCCGACCGCGTGCTGATCATCGACGAGGGGGGGCCCTCGGGGGCATCCCGGGCGTCGGCCCTGGCCGGGGCCCTGGCCGATGGGGGGGCGGGGCCGTTGCGGGCGACGGGCCCGGAGGGGGCGATCCGGGAGCTGGACCGACATCTCGAACCCGGCGACGTGCTGGTGACGCTCGGGGCCGGCGACGTGGGGACGATAGCCGATGCATTCCTTCGACGACTTTCGCGCGATCCTCACGCCTGACGAGCCGATGGCGCCCCACACCTGGTTCCGCCTGGGGGGCCCGGCCGCCTTCGTGGCCCGGCCGCGCGACGTCTCGGAGGTGGCCGCCCTGCTCCGGCGGTGCCGCGAGGCCGAGGTCCCGTTCCGGGTCCTGGGCGGCGGGTCCAACGTCCTGGTCCGCGACCAGGGGTTCCCCGGCCTGGTGATCCACCTGGAGAGCCCGGCCTTCTCCGACGTGACCATCCGGGGCGGGCGGGTCGAGGCCGGCGCCGCCGTCCCGCTCACGGCCCTGATCTCGCAGACCGCCCGGGCCGGCCTGGCCGGCCTGGAGGTCCTCACCGGGATCCCCGGGACCGTGGGGGGCGCCCTCCGGGGCAATTCCGGCGGCCGGCAGGGGGCCATCGGCACCTTCGTCCGCCGGGTCGCCGTGGTCGACAACTCGGGCGAGGCCCTGGTCCGCGAGCGCGAGGACCTCCGCTTCGACTACCGGTCGTCCGACCTCGACGAGCCGATCATCCTCTCGGCCGGCTTCGAGCTGGAGCCCGAGGACCCCGAGTCGCTGGTCCGACGGATGCGCCGGATCTGGATCATCAAGAAGGAGAACCAGCCCTACGGCCATCAGTCGTCGGGCTGCATCTTCAAGAACCCGACGCCCGAGCTGTCGGCCGGGACCCTGGTCGAGCGGTCGGGGATGAAGGGCCACCGGGTCGGCGGCGCCGAGGTCTCCGATCGCCACGCCAACTTCATCATCGCCCACCCCGGGGCGAAGTCGGCCGACGTGGTCGGGCTCATCGACCTCGTCCGCCAGAAGGTCCGCCAGCAGTTCGGCCACGAGCTCGAATTGCAGATCAAGATCTGGTAGCCGGCCCATCGTCACCCCGCGAGTCGCTTGGGAGACCCCCAGGATCATCCCGCATCCCGATGCGCCGGCGGATCCCGGCGCCTGGGTCTTCCTTGATATTCATCCGGTTTGGGCCCTCAATAGCAGAGTACTTTCCGGCCGATCCTCGAACACGATCCGCGCGGTATCATGGGCGGTAGCCCGGATCACGGAGGGCCGATGGTGACGGAGCACCGCGACAGCCCCCCGATCGGGCCGGATGACGTCGACGAGGGCGGTCCCGCGCCGTCGCGGCGGTTCGCTCGGCTGGTGGAGTCGCCGGCCGCCCGACGGCTGGCGCTCCCCCGGCTGGCCTGGGCGCTGGGGGCGTCGGCCGGGCTGGCCCTGCTGGCCTGGGCCGGCGGGTCGTGGGCGATCCGGTCGGTGGCCCGGTGGGTGGCCGCGCAGCCCGAGCATCAGCTCCCGTTTTCCGGGATCACCCTGGTCCCCGGACCCCCCCCCTGGTTCGGGTCGGGGGCCCCCGGGCTCCTGAAGAAGGTCCGCGACGAGGCGAGGCGGGGCGAGACTCTCCCCCTGCTGGAGCTGGACGCCGAGGCAATCCGGACCGACTTCAAGCGGTGTTCCTGGGTCGAGCGGGTGGGCGCGGTCCGCAAGGCGTACCGGCAACTGGCCGTCCACCTCGAATACCGCAAGCCGGTGGCCGTGGCCCAGTTCGAGGACGACAAGGTGTTCGCCATCGCCGGCGATGCCGTGATCCTCGACCCGGACGACATCGCCTGGGTCGAGAAGCGGCCCCGGTTCCGGGTCCGGGGGATCGAGGGCCCCTTGATCGTGATCCGAGGGGTCGCGCCCCCGGCCGTCCGCCGCTACGGGCTGGCCTGGAAGCGGCTCGACGCCCCGGCCGACGACCTCGACGGCGGCGACCCCCGGGTCCTCGGGGCGGCCCGGCTCGCCGAGTTCGTCCAGCGCCAGCCCCGGAGGTCGCCGGCCGGCCGCGAGGCCCCCGAGTTCATCACGATCTGGCCCGCCCGCGAGTCCGACGGCTTCTTCCTCCGCGACGCCGACCAGCGATGGGTCTACTGGGACCGGCCCCCGGGCCGGGAGGCGACCGACGAGCCGCCCGCCGCCGAGAAGTGGGCCGCCCTGCTCGACCGGGTCGACCGCCTGGGCGGCCTGAAGCTCGGCCCCGACGAGTTCCTCCGGTTCACCCGGGCCGGCGCCGAGGTCGAGCATTTCAAGAAGGGCGGGGTGCCCCGGGGCGATTCCGCCCGCTGAGGGCCGCCCTTCGGGAAGATCGGCCGGCCCGGCGTCCCGTTCCTCGGTCGGAGGAAGGGCCGCGCGCCGCGACGGGCTCCACCCCCGTCGAACTCGCGGCGAAGGAACGGGAGACTGGGTCATGGCGAGCCAACTCGGCCCGAAGTGGCTGAACCGGGTGAAGCGGATCGCGCCCCCCACGCACGCCGGGCGGCTGGGCCGATACGCGCTGCTGGCCGGCCAGGTCAACGAGCTGGAGGCCCCCCTGGAGGCCGAGACCGACGACCAGCTCCGGGCCCGGAGCACGGCTTTGAAGCTCCGGGCGCGCCAGGGCGACTCGCTCAATAGCCTCCTGGTCGAGGCGTTCGCCCTGGTCCGCGAGGCGGCCAAGCGGACCATCAAGCAGCGGCATTACGACGTCCAGCTCGTCGGCGGCGCGGCGATCCACTACAAGTGCCTGGCCGAGATGGAGACGGGCGAGGGGAAGACCCTGGTGGCGACCCTCCCGGCCTTCCTCAACGCCCTGGCCGGCAAGGGTGTGCACGTGGTCACCGTGAACGACTACCTGGCCCAGCGCGACGCCGACTGGAACGCGCCGATCTACCGGATCCTGGGCATGACCGTCGGCTGCATCCAGACCGGCCAGCCCGACTCGGACCGCCGGGCCTCGTATGCCTGCGACATCACCTACGGGACCAGCAAGGAATTCGGGTTCGACTTCCTCCGCGACGAGCTGAAGCGGCTCCAGGTCGGGACCAACGAGCGGAAGACGTTCGAGGAGGCGTTCCTGGGCCGGCCCACCCCGGGCGACCCGCCGGTGCAGCGCGGCCACTTCTTCGCCATCGTCGACGAGGCCGACAGCATCCTGATCGACGAGGCCCGGACCCCGCTGATCATCGGGGCCAACAACCAGCCCACCCAGGAGGAGGCCGCCGCCTACCTCGGCGCCGACGGCCTGGCCGCCACTTTGGTCCGGGTCAAGGACTTCAAGTACGACCCGGCCGAGCGCAAGGCCGAATTGAACGCCTCGGGCCGGCGCAAGGTCCAGGTGGCCGCCGGCCACTCGTCGTTCGTCACCCTGACGGTCGACGGGCTCTACGAGTACGTCGAGCGGGCGCTCCGGGCCCAGATCGCCTACCTCAAGGACCGCGATTACGTCGTCTTCAACAACGAGATCGTGATCGTCGACGAGTTCACCGGGCGGATGATGCCCGGCCGCCAGTGGCAGGACGGCCTCCACCAGGCGATCCAGGCCAAGGAGCGGCTGGAGATCACCCTGGAGACGATCACCGCGGCCCGGGTCACGGTCCAGGACTTCTTCCTCCGCTACAAGAAGCTGGCCGGGATGACCGGGACCGCCGCGTCCGACGCCCGGGAGCTGAAGCGGGTCTACAAGGTGAACGTCTTCAAGGTCCCGACCAACCGACCCGGCCGCCGGGTCTGGACCAGCGACCGGGTCTTCTCCACCGAGGCCGAGAAGTTCGGGGCCGTCGCCCGGCAGATCGTCGATTGGCACCGGACCGGCGTCCCCGTCCTGATCGGCACCCGGTCGATCGAGAAGTCGGAGCGGCTCAGCGCCCTGCTCAACGCCGAGCAGATCGAGCACCAGATCCTCAACGCCAAGAACCACGAGATCGAGGCCCAGATCGTCGCCCAGGCCGGGGGCGAGGGCAAGGTCACGGTCGCCACCAACATGGCCGGCCGCGGGACCGACATCAAGATCACCCCGGAGGTCGCCGCGCAGGGCGGGCTGCACGTCATCGGCACCGAGCGGCACGAATCCCGGCGGATCGACCGCCAGCTCGCCGGCCGATGCGCCCGCCAGGGCGACCCGGGCTACTGCCAGTTCTTCGTCTCCCTGGAAGACGAGATCATCGAGGCCTACGGCGAGAAGCCCGCCATCCGGATCCGGAAGCGGAACGCCGGCAAGGGCGAGCTGACCGGACCCCGGATGCGCCACCTCGTCCTCTCCGCCCAGGCCCGCAAGGAACGCCAGCACCACCGCGACCGCAAGCTCCTGATGAACTACGAGAAGCAGCGGGCCGACATGCGCAAGAACATGGGCCTGAATCCCGTCCTCGGCTGACCCCGGCCCTCATCGGACGGCCCGGACCTCGCGATCGAGCCGGTCGAGGTCGCCCAGGTGGGCCGATGCGATCTCGACGCGTCGGGCCGGTTCGGCCTTCACCAGCAGGGCCTTGAGATACGCCCGGAACTTCGCCCGCCGGGCCGGCTCCATCATCTTGTGGACGAACATCCAGCCCTCGGCATAGGCCACCTGCTCCGTTTTCGGGTCGTCGAACGGCCTGTCGTCGGCCAGGAGGGCTTCCAGGGGGATCCACCCCACGCCCTGGTCTCGACCCTGCCGGAGCCCGAGGAGTCGTCGGCGGTTGACCTGGCCGATCGCCCCCCGGCGCCGGGGCCGCCAGGTCTCGGCGTAGGTCGCCAGCCCCTCGACCACGCAGAGCGGGGCGTTGGCCTTGAGGTCGAGGAGCCCGGTATTGAAGGTCAGCTGGTGGACCGATTCGTGGACCAGGGCGAACGTGTTGTCCTCCTCGGCCACCGCCTTGGGGTTGGCGCCGATCCCCCGGAAGTCGAACATCACCAGCCGGTTCTCCTTGAGGTCGAAGTGGCCGCCGATGGCCTCGTCGAGGAAACCGGCCTCGAAGGCGGCGTACGACTTCGGCCCGGCCAGGACCACGACCGTCAGCTTTCCCTTCGGCACGTCGAGGTCGAAACCCCGCTCGGCGAAGTGCTTCCGGTAATCGGCCGCGACCGATTCGCAGACCTCCAGCGCCCCCTCGCGGAACTCCTTGCGGGCGTCGCCGATCGCCCGGTAATTCGCCGACTCCGACTCGTCGAACGGCCCCATCCCCGCCGCCCGGGCCCGGGCCCGGATCGCGTCGAACGGGCCATCCCCCCGCGCCAGGGTCGGCCCGACCGCCCAGCCGGCCAGGGTCCCCAGGAGCCAGGATCGCCGGGAGATCAGGGATGGAGCATGGATCATGGGTGTCCCTCTGCCGGGGTGGGAATCTTCAGGGCCTTCCGGAGCATCATCGGGCCCTTTTCCGGAAGATTGCGCGGATGTCTCTTCGCCCGTGGAGGATGCGGATGATCTCGATGTGATCGATGGCGCCCCGATAGAAGATCAGATAAGGGGCGACGACGGCACTCCGAAGGCCCGGGGCGAGATCCTCCCGACTCCGGCCCGTATCGGGGAAGCTGGCGAGCGACCGGCAGCGGGACTCGATCGCATCCACGACCTCGACCGCCTCGGGGCGATCCCATCCCAGATAATCGACAATCTCTTCGAGGTCCAGACTCGCCCGATGGCTGAATTTGCAGGGCTTCACGGGGCCGGGCTTTCGGGCTTCGATCGGTTGCGAATCCCTTCGAAGACCCGGAGGCCGTCGATCAACTCGCCCCGATCCGCCTCCCCGATCCCGACGGCGATCTCCCGGCGCAACTCGTCGAGTTCGGCCTCGTCGAGCCCTTCGAGGAGGCGTAACGCTTCGCTCACGACCTCGGCCGGCGACGGGTATTGACCGCTCTCGACCTTTCGCCTCACGATCTGCTCCGACTCCGGATCCAGGGAGAGGTTCATGATCGGGGCCTCCTCGCTATTCCGTGATGGTCTCGTTTGATGGTCCGGGATCGAAGACGGCGGGCATCCGCGCCCGGAGTTCCTCCTGCCTCCGCGACCAGTCGCGTTCGACCAGCAGGAAGAGCGCCTCCTCGATCAGCTCGGCCACGGAAGGATATTCGCCGCCCTCGACCTTCTGCCGGACCACGCGCTCGATCTCGGGGTCGAGGGGGATATCCATGGCGATTGCCGCTCGCGAAGGGGCCGGGATGGGGGACGGCCGCCGCGCCCCTCCTATTCATCGTAACGCCCGGGGGTCGCCCCGACGACCGGGCATCACCCGAGGATTGCCCCGTCGGTGGGTTCGTTCCGGTGCGCCAGGCCAAGCCTGGTGGATCTTGTCAGTTGAGAGGTGCTGATCATGGGAATTGCTCGTTCGCCATGAAGCTAACCAGCGGCGTCACGAGTAATCGTGGCGT
>JAABUK010001267.1_pt1 | contig 48890 bp, 42 predicted proteins | sample 5559141 | NCBI WGS metagenome assembly JAABUK01 (sample SAMN10711869, study PRJNA513367) | rock metagenome | isolation source: Antarctica rocks | place: Antarctica: Victoria Land, Pudding Butte nord | collected 2016-01-03 | reverse complement strand
CACCGAAGCTATCGAACGGAACCAGCATGTACGTCAGCATGGAAATCACCATCACCACTAATAGGAAACTGGTGCCGCATCGTGGATGCCAGGTCACAAACGATTGCGCATTTTCAACATTCACCGGCTTACCGGATTCGTAATTAAAAACAACTTTATGTTCCGCACCGTGGTATTCGAATACGCGGCGAATATCCTTGGCACGCGAAACCAATCCGAGGAAACCTAGAAAGATCGCCAGACGAATCACACCGTCAAGCGCGTTGAAAGCGATGCGGCCATTCAGCACCGCAAACTTGTGGCTCAACTGCGTGACCAGAAAAAGCGGGACCAGCTTGTACATCACGATAAAGAACACCAGCGAGAACACCAGGTTCATTGCCAGGGCCATGTTCGAGACTTCTTTCGGTTTCTCTTCGGTCTCACCTGCCAGCGCTGCATTGGCCGAAAAGCGTAGAGCTTTCAAGCCGAGCGACATCGCCTGACCCAGGGTTCCAATACCCCGGAGGATGGGTAATTTCCAGATGGGATTCTTCTCGGAAAGCCTCTGCACAGGCATTTCATCCGTCACGATTTCGCCGTTGGGCCTGCGAACCGCGACACAGTAACTATGAGGAGCGCGCATCATGACGCCCTCCATAACAGCTTGACCCCCGACGAGCGTTTCTTCGCCGCTTTCGAGGATGGGAAGCATTTGGATATGAGTAAAAAGACGCAGAAAAGTACGGGCGGACACGGATACCTCTACTTGATTATACGTGGGCGGGGTTGAGCGCGGTTCCAGCCTTAATCAAGAGTGGCGAAGAGGTCCGGCAATGAAACCGAGACTTGGCCCGCGTTTAGGGTGCCATCGCCATCTTTAAGATGAACGCCGTTCGCATCCACTTCCCATGCAGTTCGCTTTTCCGGGTCGATGATCCAACAGACAGGAACTCCCCACTGTAAGAATCGTCCGCACTTTGTCACGCAGTCTGAGAAACGGTCGGAGGGCGAGAGAATCTCGATGCAGAGCAGGGCTGGCTCGGTAGGAGGTCCTTGAGAGCGAATCCCGAATGGCATTAGACAAGATCAGGAATCAGAATCACTTCTTTGCTCAGGCGCACTGATAGTTCGGGTAACACTTTACTTAACGCGGCTACTCGAAATTTGTTCAGCAACAGAATGAGCGCAGCCTGCAACTCGCTGTGTTTTTCGCTTGCCCTCGCCTTTTGAAACAACTCGCCATTGATGTACTCGCTTTCCGGCTTAGTCGGATTCTGCAAGTACTCCTCGACGAAAAGGCGAGGAGCGGCAGTCATGCGACTAGTCCACTCGCGGGAAGATTTCAACCATTGAAAGAGAAATTTCGCCAGCGGTTAGTGTTCCGTCCGCGGCCACTGGTTTGAGGCCGTGAACATCAGAGATCCAGGCCTGCTGCTCTACGGGATCGAAAATCCAGCACGCCGGAACACCACAGCGGGTGTACTCTTTGCACTTCCGGACAGTATAGGAGAACCGGTCTGACGGCGACAAGATTTCGATGCAGAGTAGCGGCACGGAGGTAATCACTCCGCCTTCCGCGTTGTCTGGGATCAACACCGCGACATCTGGAATCAGTACGGCATCTGGACGTACGCGGATCGACTGTTCTACCACGGCTTGCCCCAAACCAAGTCCTTCAAACCGATACAGAAGCACGCCCAAACGCAACTGCAATCGTGCATGATGATTTGTGCCCATGGCTTTTTGAAACAGTTCCCCATCCAGATACTCGCTTTCGGGCTCAGTAGGATTCTCTAAATACTCTTCCAGCGAAATAGGTGCCAGGACAACCATGGGAACAGTTTACCGCTTGCGTGGCGATAGAACGCCCGTATTCAAGCCCAGCATATTCAGGCCGCCGAAATAGCGCGCGTGTTCAATCTTCATGCACCGGTCCATTACCACTTCGAGACCAGCATCGCGCGCCCGTTGCGCTGCCGCATCGTTGACCACGCCTAACTGCATCCACACCGCCTTCGCCCCGATCGCAATCGCTTCCTCCACAATCGCCGGCACCGCCGAGGGTTCGCGAAAGATATCGACAAGGTCCACACCACCCGGAATCGCAGTCAAGGAAGGGTAGCTCTCCTGCCCCAAAATGACCTTCTCGCGCGGATTAACCGGGATCACCTGATAACCGCGGCTCCGCAAATAAATCGCGACAAAATGGCTCGGACGCGAGGGACTGCCGGAAAGCCCCACAATGGCAACGCGCTTCCCTAAAGAGAGCACGCGAATCCGGTCCGCCGCCGTGGTCGCAAACGGACCTTCATTTACCGGCGAGCGGCTGCTGACGCCATCACTCATGCTTGTGATGCCGCAAGCGCCTGGTCCAGATCCCACAGAATGTCCTCTATGTCTTCAAGGCCCACCGACAGCCGCACCATATCGTCCGTGATGCCGCCCCGCACGCGATCCTCCGCACCCAACTGTTGATGGGTGGTGGAAGCCGGATGAATTACCAGACTCTTCGCATCACCCACATTGGCCAAATGCGAAAAGAGCTGTAGCTTTTCGATAAATGTCTTGCCAGCAGCCATGCCACCCGCGATCCCAAACGTCATTACCGCACCTGAACCCTTGGGCAGATACTTCTGGGCCAGCGCATGATACGGGCTTGTCTTTAACCCCGGATAATTCACCCACTTCACGTGAGCGTGTCCCGCCAGATGTTCCGCCACAGCCTGCGCATTCTTGCAATGCTGCTCCATGCGAAGCGGCAGCGTCTCCACGCCCTGCAGCATCAGGAACGAATTGAAGGGGCTCGCCGCGGGACCGAAATCGCGGAGCCCTTCCACGCGGGCTTTCAAAATAAACGCGAAATCGCCGAAGGTCTCGTGGAATTTCATCCCGTGATACCCGGGGCTCGGCTCCGTCATCTGCGGGAAGTTGCCCTGCCCCCACGGAAATTTCCCGCCATCCACGATGATGCCGCCGATGCTGGTTCCGTGCCCGCCAAGAAACTTAGTCGCCGAATGCAACACGATATCCGCGCCATGCTCAATCGGCCGGCACAAGTACGGCGAGGCAAACGTGTTGTCCACGAACAGAGGCAGGTTCGCTTGGTGAGCGATGGCCGCGACGGCTTCCAGATCCACCACATTCATACGCGGGTTCGCCAGCGTCTCGCAATACAGAAGCTTGGTCTTGGGCGTGATCGCGCGGCGGAAGTTTTCAGGGTCGTCCGGCTCCACAAACGTTGTTGCGATTCCTAAACGCCGCAAGCTGACATCCATCTGCGTATACGTGCCGCCGTAAATAGTGCTGGCGGAAACTATTTCGTCGCCCGCGCTGCAGAGATTCGCGATTGCGATAAATTGCGCGGCCTGACCGCTTGCTACGGCCAATGCGCCAACGCCCTTTTCAAGCGCTGCGATGCGCTCTTCGAACACCGCCGTCGTCGGGTTCATGATGCGCGTGTAAATATGGCCAAACCGCTGCAGATTGAACAGATGCGCAGCATGCTCAGTATCTTCGAAAACATAGGAACTGGTCTGATAAATCGGCACAGCGCGCGCGCCCGTTTCTTTGTCCGGGATCTGACCCGCATGCAGGGCCCGCGTGGCGAACCCGAATACTCGTTCATTGCTCATAAATTATTCCGCTCCCCTGCTTGGCCCCGGCTTGACCCCGGCATGACCCCAACCACCACCACCCGGCGATTCTATCCGCAGGATATCGCCACTTTCCACTTCGAACCGCACCTTGGCGAGAAGCGGCTTTTCGCCGTTGCGATTCACCAGAACGTTACGCCCTGGTGACCCGGCCGAACCTCCAGCCAAGCCATAAGGTCCCCGCTCCCGGCGATCAGACAAGATTGTCACATCGGCCGGGGCAAGAAACTCAATTTCGCGCACGATTCCATTGCCGCCGCGGTGCAACCCATCGCCCCCCGAACCGCGCCGCACACTATAGCGGCGCACGCGCAACGGATACTCATGCTCGAACGCTTCTGTCGGAGTATTCCAACTATTCGTCATGTGCGAGTGCGTGGCGCTGCAGCCCGGCGCAATTTTCGAAGCTCCCATCCCACCTGCGATGGTCTCGTAGTATGCAAAGGCCTTCCCGCGCCGCTCGTCCCAGCCACCCAGTGTCAGGTTGTTCATCGTGCCGGAACTCGCAGCCGGGATGCGGTCCGGCAATGCTTTCGACAACGCTCCCAGCAGCACGTCTGTAATCCGCTGGCTGGTCTCTACGTTGCCTGCCGCCATCGCCGCCGGAGCCTGCGCGTTCACCACACTGCCTTCCGGCGCACTCAATTCGATGGCCCGAAGCAGCCCCGCGTTATACGGCACCTGGTCCGGCAATAGACACCGGAAGCAGTACATCGCCGCCGCTAGTGCCACAGCATAGTTAGCATTCACGCAACCCGCGGCTTGCTTGCTGGTGCCCGTGAAATCAACCCGCGCCGTATCGCCATCGATCACGATCGCCGCACGAATCCAGACAGGCTCCGTCGTGATGCCATCGTTATCCAGACAATCTTCGAACTCATAACGCCCGTCGGGAATCCTGCTAATGGCGTTACGGGTCATCCGCTCGCTGTAATCTTTTAACGCAGCCGTATTGCGGTTTACCCGCCCCGTGCCATAGCGCGCTACCACTTCGCGAAGCCGCACCGCGCCCCGTTCATTCGCCATCAACTGCGCGCGCAAATCCCCTTCGCGTTCGCGCGGCGTGCGCACATTCGCCAGAATCATGCGCAGCAGGGCGTCATCCATTTTGCCTTCACGCACCAGCAGCATAGGCGGAATGCGCAAGCCTTCCTGATAAATCTCGCGAGCCAGCGGCATCGACCCCGGGCTCATTCCTCCCACATCCGAATGGTGCGCGCGGTTCGCCACGTAAAATGCGGGCTGCCTGGAATTACGCAGGAACACTCCCGAGACCGCCGTGATGTCCGGCAAGTGCGTGCCACCGCGAAACGGATCGTTCAGAATTACCGTATCGCCAGGCTGCAACCGGAACGCCTCTGTAGCGTGGCGCACCGAGAGCGGCATTGCGCCCAGATGCACTGGCATGTGATCACCCATCGCTACCGTCTCCGCGCCTGCATCGTAGACAGCGCAAGAATAATCGCGCCGCTCCTTGATGTTGGGCGAAAATGCGGTTTTACGGAGCACCACGCCCATCTCATCTGCTATCGAAACGAACAGATTGCGGAATAACTCCAACTCAATGGCCGCATGTCGCTTCATTTCGGCTTTTTCTTCTTCGCAGGCTTTTCACCAGGTGCGGGGCCCAGGTGCAATTCCTCTACATAATCCTTCTTCGGCTCATCCGTTGCGGAACCTGGAGCCGAAGCAGAAGGCGGCGGAGGAGGTTCCGCCCGTGGCGCTTCTCCTTTACATTGCGCCAGCTCCAACGCGATCCGCGAAACTGCAATCCATCCCGAATCCGTCTTTTTCTCAATCATCAGAAGCTTTGCAGCCGTATCGCCGCGCACGCGCCAGTTTTCTTCTTCAATCGACGCATTTGCCGCCGGAAGATCCAGCGGTTTTTCAGACGATTCCCGCACCATCCAACTTCCGCCTCCGCTCAAAGTCTCATAACGTGAATACCGCATCTGGTCACCATCCGAGGCGCCGCGATCGATCACCAGCATGCCGCTGCGTGGCGAATCGAACCACATCTTCTGGATCGACCCTGTGCTTCCCTCGCCAAGTACTTCCTGTTTACGCCAACTCTTGCCACCGTCCGTTGTAAGAAGCAAAAACGGATCGCCCGGCAAGGGAGTCACCCGCTGCCCGCTCACCCAGCCAGTCTCGAAATTCGTAAATTGAATCCGGTCCACTTCCGCCCCGCGCACGCGCTCCACACCTTCCCGCCACGTCGCTCCGCCATCGTCGCTCGCCAGCAGAATGGAGTACAACGTCACTTGGGCGGAATGAATATTCCCCGTCGCAAATAGTTTTCTGCCCAGCGGGTAAACGTGCGAAACTTCCAGGTACACCGGGCAGGGCTCGGCATCAGAACAAGTCATACCCGCAAATTGCAGGTCCTCTTCCGTGCAGGTGTAAGCAGGGCGAAACGGTTCCGCGGCAACAGCGCCAGATGCGGCACATAATGCAACAATGAACAGCGCGAAAACGGGTAGTGTGAGCGGGCGCGATTGAGTAATTGGGGTGAGCGCGCCCACTCTATTGGGGATGTGCAGAGAAGACGACACGGTGTCCGCTGATGGTTACCGAATTTGTAAAAAAACTTAATTGTCAAACATTCCTTCGAATAAAATACTGCTCAGGTAGCGCTCGCCCGCGTCCGGCAGGACTACAACAATTGTCTTTCCCTTATATTGCGGCTCTTTCGCCAACCGAACCGCGGCCGCGGCAGCCGCTCCGCAGGAAATTCCACAAAGGATGCCCTCTTCCCTGGCTAACCGGCGCGCCATCTCAATCGATTCTTCGTTTGTAACCTGTTCGACGCGGTCAACCAGAGAAACGTCCAGATTGTCGGGAATGAACCCAGCCCCGATCCCCTGAATCTTATGTGGAGAGGGTTTTAGCGGATCTCCATCCTTCTTTTGCGTGATCACAGGGCTTGCACTCGGTTCCACCGCTACCAACTGAACGGGCAGGCCCTTCTCCTGCTTCAAATACCGCCCCACTCCCGTAATGGTTCCGCCGGTTCCCACGCCGCTGACGAAAACGTCCACCTTGCCTTCCGTGTCATCCCAAATTTCGGGGCCGGTAGTACGGAAGTGAATTTCAGGATTCGCCGGGTTCTTAAACTGCTGCAGCAACACGAAGCGGCCCGGGTCTTCGGCCAGCATCTTCTCCGCCGTCCCGATTGCTCCGTTCATCCCCTTCGAGCCCTCAGTCAGAATCACAGTCGCGCCAAACGCTTTGAGCACTTTCCGGCGCTCCAGCGACATGGTTTCGGGCATGGTCAGCGTGACCTTATATCCCCGCGCCGCGCCCACAAACGCCAGCGCAATACCGGTGTTTCCGCTGGTCGGCTCAATCAGCTCTTTGCCCGGAGTCAAAATTCCCCGCTTTTCCGCATCCCAAACCATGGAGGCACCAATGCGGCACTTTACCGAATACGCCGGGTTGCGTCCTTCAATCTTCGCCAGTACAGTGGCACCCGCGCCATCCACCACGCGATTCAACTTCACTAGAGGCGTTTTGCCGATGCTCAAAGAATTATCTTGATAAACCATCTTGTTAGATCTCCCAGTTGGGTACGAACTTTGTCTTCTTCTCTGCCCAGTCACGGCACATGGCCGCGAAGGTGACCGAATCCAGCTCCCGCGAAATAGCCCCTTCAACACGGGCCCACAGTTCACTAAACGGCGAATCCGCCGGGCGCCGGTCACGCGCTTTTTCATTCTGCCGCCCATCCACAAAGCGGAGAACACTTCCTACTGTAATTGTGTCCGGCGGCTGCGCCAGCAGATAGCCACCTTCTGCGCCGCGCTTACTTTCCACGAACCCAGCCTGCTTCAGGCTGGCCAGAATCAACTCCAAAAACTTCTGGGGAATTTGCTGGCGTTTGGCGATATCCGCGATCTTTACCGGCGCACCCAACGGCTGCGACGACAGATCGAGTATCGCTTTCACTGCGTATTCACCCTTCACGGAAAAGTGCATGATGTGGAAACATCTCCATCCTACTAGACAATGTGAGATCCGCTATCAGCACCACCAAAACAGAAAAGCCGCGTAAGCCACTCAATGAAGAGCGACTCACGCGGCTGATCTGGCCGCCCGAAGGCGAAAGCTTTACATCTTCGGCTTGGTTTCGTCCATCTTGTCCATCTTGTCCATCTTCTTCTTGCTCTTCTTCATTTTCTTTTTGCCGTTCATCTTGCTATCGTCCATCTTCTTGTCGTCCATCTTGTCCTGCGCGAAAGATACGGAACCGAAAGCAATACCGAGGCCGAGGGCCAAAACCATCAATTTTTTCATTTGGGTAAATCTCCTTGTGATTTGAATAGCGTTACGAGGTCTACTCGTCTCAGGATGATCATACCCAAGGTTGATACCTTAGTCTCTGAATCAGCAATTAAAAGGATTTAATATGAATGAAATAGTCCTATTTCGCTAGTACATCCTCTCTCCGATGGAAAATGCTAGGAATGCTGGTTGCCCAGATAGGGATCACCATCAGCCCAAGTGTCGCAAGCAGGAAAGCAGCCCAGACTGCGGTTACAGAAAAGCTCGAAAGCCATTCAGGTTTAGTGGCGCAGAGTCTTTCCACCGCGTCCCGCCATCCTAAGGCACGCAGGTCCACCAGCTTTAAGTTTGCAAGAGATCCGTCGTCCCGGTGTACTATCAATCCCGCGTAATAAGGCAGCGCCACCACATGCAATGTGTACAGATCCAGCAACCCCGCCATGAACGCCAGAGCCGGTGCAACCCATTTCGTGAATTTCGCGCCCACCCATAAGCTCCAGCCTTGCGTGAGCAGTATGACCTCTGCCCCAACTACTGCATACAGATACCAACCCATTGAGGTAGACGCGCCCTTGCTGAGGAATAACAGCAATACGTTGTAAAGTTGTCCTGCCCAGAACCACAAGTAGAAATAGACTGCAGGAATCGCAACAGCGCGCAGGCGTTTTATTCCCAAAATGACTCCAGCAATCCCTGCCAGTGCGAAGCCCATGTATATGTGATAAACCCAGCTTCTGGCCTGCAATGAGCTCCACCCGCCGAACCAGATATGTGAGAGCACAATGGAATCGATTGCTGTCCTCCAATCCACGTGAGCGATGCCGTGCAGAGTATCGAGGGGCGTTAGACCTTTCACCATCACCGCTTCATTCAATCCGGTCCAGGTCCCGGTGCGCACCTTATTCAAAACAAACCACCATCCCGAAAGAGCGAAGGCTATGGCAAAGCTGACCGCCACGCGTCTGGCCTGCCGGCCCGAATTCCACGGAGCGGTGCACATCAGCAGCGGGGGCAATGCTGTAAGAAAGTATGCCTTGGTGAGAAGACCGAGTCCAAGCACAAGGCCGATTGCAATTACTTGCCGCCACGGTAAATCGAGGCGGTCCCGGCCTGAACAGAGCACGAACAAAGCCGTGAACAGAACCACGCCCAGGCACTCATTCCCCACTCTGGCGATATCGAAGTAAAGCTCAGGCAGCAGCGCCACCACGGCTGCGATCCCGATTGCCGCGCCACTTTCGAACGCGCGCCGGGCAGCAAAGAAGACCAGTGGAACGAGTAAAGATGCAATCACTACACTGAACCCGCGAAGCACCAGAACGCTTTCTAACAAGGGCCGTTCACGTATTACAGCGTATGGCAAGGCAGCCAGCCAGTAGTACAGCGGTGGCTGCAGAGCCCCATAGATGAGCGCTTCCCCGCCTTTTTGCGCCAGGGCCGATTGCGGAGTGAGACTGCGTAATTGTTCTAACTGTGCAGCCCTCTCAGGTGGGGGCAATTTCCAGAATGCTTCCAAAGTTCGCGCGGACCCTGCTGACTTCCGCAGCTCCCATGGTAAAGGTGCAACCGTCAGCGAGAGGGCGACATCCGCGGGAACAGTTTGCGTGCGGTCCACCAAAAATTGTTCGCCCCGTACGATCTGCTCTACGTAGGCAAAGTGAGCATATTCATCGAAGCCTTCCCAAAGTGGCAAGGCTCCCGCATAGAAAAAGCCGCGCACCAAAAAAGCTGCCCAAACCAAATAAAGAAGTCCGGGCATTCGCGCCACTCGTGGCACGGTCAACTAATTTACTTTTTTGGAATCGGCCGGAGCCGTACAATCGAAGCTCGCGGCGTCGTCTGTACTGCCCGTTCCCTTGTAGTGGGCCACATTCGGATAGGCGCACAAGGGCCGCGTGCGCAGTGTCTTGCCTCCCTCAATGTGCGCACCGTTAACTTGCGCGGGTGCGTTGCCTTTTTCCACCCAATCCATTACTAAAGCCAGCCAGTCTGCCGTATTGCAGCCTGGTCCGCCATTGCAGTGGAACATTCCCGGCACCATGAACACGCGATAGAAATCCCGCGTTTCCGCTTCTCCCAGGCGCTGGTTCACCGCGGCGTAATATTCCAAAGCCGGCAGCGGATTCACTTGCTGATCGGCCCAGCCCGAATACTGAACGATCTTTGCTCCGCGCTTTTTCAGTGGCGACAGATCGGGGTTGCGTGCATTCAGGACAGCCGCTGCTCCAGCCAGGCGCGCCGGATCTTTATCGAAATCGAACATTGTGTAATGCCAACTCGCGCCGGGTGCGGCATCCAGCATTTCGAACTTCATCTGGCTTTCGGCGCGAGGCAGCACCGTCTTATCCGGAGCAATAAAGTTATCGGGCCACATGGGCTCACTACCGACCAGTTCGCCGGGGAACAAAAGCTTGCCCTTGGCATCGCGCACACCGCCGTAGATTTTTCCAAGTGAGGCCAACTGCGCCGGTGTAAAGCAATCCGCTACATCTTCGCCCGCGCACTTCTTCAGATCCTTTGCAGGCTCAAAAGGGCACAGGCGCGGGTCATCGATCAATCCATCTTTCAGCCCGTCCAGCGCGTCGCACTTTTCATAAATTGCCTTGGTGAGAAGCGGCAATTTCTCCGCTGGAGTTGCGCCCGCCCCCACTTGCGATTGGCCAATCCAAATCCGCCGCATGGCGTTTCCCGTGTTGAAAAGCCCGGGCGCGCCAATCACCAGACCATCGAAATCTTCCGGATAGCGCTGCGCCTCTTGCAATCCTTGCCGCCCCCCAGTCGAGCAACCGACCCAGTAGGAAAAGCGCGGCGCCGTCCCGTAATAGGTCTGTATCACGCGCTTCGAGAGCACAGCCGTCTCGTGAACAGAAAGGTATCCGAAATCCAGAAACTTGCGGTGGCCGTTCGGATTTTCCGGGGTTACGTACGCGAAGGTGGCAAGCGGCTCCTTGGCCGCATCGTGGCCCGTATCGGTAGATGCCGCGGCAAACCCTTTGCGTAAAGCGGTATCCACAGCTCCCAGACTGATGATTCCAGCCGTACCGCCATTCCCCACCATCTGGAAACGATCGTTCCAAACGGTTGGCAATTTAATCGCGAACCCGGCTTCCGGCCAGATAGTGCCGCGCACGTCGCAATGCTCGGGCAGGTTGCCTTTAGCGGCCACCAGAGCCGCTGATTGAAGCTTCACTTCACTTCCGAAATCTTTCGACAGCAACACCTCGCAGGTGATAGCGGGGCCTGCGGCTATCGCTCTGTTATCTACCGTCAACAAACCGAACAGGAACCAGCAGACCGCCTTGAAAGCAAGCTTCATTCCCACAAGCATACTGCCCTTTTCGCATAAAGCTTTTCACGCCTGTGCAGCCTGATCACGCCGCTTTTGTGAGACTACGATGAAAACGAACATCTTATGAGGAGGGCGTTGAACCTGCCTATAGACCAGGGTGAAACTCATCTTCTCGCTTTCTTTTCTTCTTGTCACGAGCGCTCATGCGCAATTGTTCTCCTTTGGCGTCAAAGGCGGCGTCCCCCCTTTTGGATTCGTCTTACAATCACGACGAATCCAAGCGTTATACAGTGGGCCCATCTATCGAACTGGCGCTGCCAGCAGGCTTCGCGATTGAGGCAGACGCGCTTTATCAGAGGTTGGGCAGCAGTTCCACATTGCTGGTTGCAATTCCTGTCATAGCTCCCGCTCCAGGAGATACGGTGGTGGGTGGTTTTCCTCTTACCAATCGCCAGCGGAGCAACGCTTGGGAATTTCCACTCCTCGGTAAATATTACTTCCACTCGCGGTCTGGCCTGCAACCATTCGTGAGCAGCGGATTCAGCTTCCGCACCATCGCCGTAGCTGCGCAGGGAATGTATCTTGCTACTTACGCTCTTGGCGGCGCGAAATCGACGAGCTTCACATCCGATTACCGCACCGACCTGGGAATCGGAGCAGTCGCGGCCGCAGGTTTGCGCTATAAGGTGGGCCATTTTTCCTTGCTCCCGGAATTCCGGTATATCCGTTGGGGTAGCACAGATCGGGTTGCGAGGAAGAATTCTGCGGGCATCTATCTCGGTCTTAGCTTTTAGACCGAAAAGTGGGTGACAGAAATGATTGAGCGATTTTTTTGATTCGTTTCATGTACTTACTGTGTTTGCAGCCCCAGGTACCTTCATTTTGTCTGCTACGTTCAAACCGAGATGCGCAAGATTCAACTCGCCAGTAAACTAGCTCGGCAATCCGGGGTTACCCGCGCGGAAGCTGCGGATCAACTGGATCACGTCGTCCACAACATCGTCACTAACCTTCGCAAAGGGAAACCCGCGAACCTGCCCGGGCTGGGCCAGTTCACGCCCGGCGATAAATGGACGTTTGAATTTTATCAATCCGCAAAGAAGGGTGCCGATGACACGGGGAAGTAGCGCGTCTCCGCGTTTGCTGGCGCGTCTTATCCGCGAAGCTCTTGAAAATGGCTCCACTATCGAGATTGATGGCTTGGGTACCTTCCGCCCCGATGGCAAATCCGGATTCATCTTCGAAGGCAGGCGTCGGCAAACAGTTTTCATCGCCTACGTAAATGAAGACGCTGAGATGGCGGACCGGCTCTACGACGCCTTCGAAAATGCAGGGTTTGACCCGTGGCTGGACCGGCGCAAATTGATGCCAGGGCAAAACTGGCCCCGCGCGATTCAGGATGCTCTTGAGACTTCAGATTTCGTAGTACCCTGCTTCTCCGCCTACTCAGTGCGAAAAAAGGGCGGCTTTCAGGCCGAAATCCGCTATGCGCTCGATTGTGCTTCAAAGATTCCTTTGAATGAAATCTTTCTAGTGCCGGTCCGCCTGGACCGTTGTCCCATTCCCGCGCAAATCAGTCGCGTGGTTCAATACGTGGACCTGTTCCCTGATTTCCAAGCCGGATTCCGCCGCATTCTTCGAGTGCTCAAACGCCAGCCTCCCGCAAGCTTGGCCGCCTAAAGTTTTTTCATCCGCCGGCGCACGTCCTCGGCATCTTTCGCGTCCGGCACTACTTCCAGATACTTCGCGTAGGCTTCCCGCGCGGCTTTTTTTTCATGCGCTTTTTCTTCCGCGGCACCTAACCTTTCAAACGCTTCGCCCAGGGTTGGGTTCCACAGCGTAGCTTCACGAAACCGTTGCGCCGCCGCGCGGAACTTACCCTTTTTCATGTAATACGCGCCCACCTTCAGCTCGTTTTCCGCCTGCAACGGGTTGAAGCTGTACTCTTTCGGCTTCGCGGCCGCGTCTTCTTCAGGCGGCAACTCTTCCTGCGGCACTGGCTTTGGCACCTGCTGCAAACTCAGCAGAAGCGCTAGGAATATCGCCGGGATCATGCTTCAAATATAGCCGCTGTCATAATGGAATTGCTCCCCGTGTCCCAGCCTCTTCGTGAAAAAGTAGCGCAACTCCCACTTGGTCCGGGCGTGTACCTTTACAAGGACGCCGCGGACAAAGTCATCTACGTGGGTAAGGCGAAAAGCCTGCGCGCGCGGGTGCGCTCCTACTTCTCCGCGGATAAATTAGCGGAACGCAAAACCAGTTCTCTGATCGAAGAAGCCGCTGACATCGATTACATTCTGGTCGATAACGAAAAGGAAGCGCTGGCTCTTGAAAATAACCTGATCAAGCAATACAAGCCGCGCTTCAACGTACTATTGCGCGATGACAAAACTTACCCGTACATCAAGCTCACGAAAGAGAAACACGCGAAAGTTTTCGTGACCCGCCGTCTGCGGAAAGACGGTTCAACTTATTACGGTCCGTACTTCCCCGGCAATTTGGCGTACCGGTTGGTGCATTTCATCCACCGTCACTTTTTGCTGCCGTCCTGCAAGGTGGATCTTTCGCGATTTCATCCTAAGCCGTGCCTCCAGTACCACATTCATCGCTGCCTTGGCCCGTGCGTCGAAGGTCTGGTGGCGGAGGATGTTTATGAGCGCGCCGTGCGCGATACAAGACTGTTCCTTGAGGGCCGGCATAGCGATTTGGCACGCGATCTGCGAACCCGTATTGCCGAAGCTTCAGAAGAAATGCGCTTTGAAGAAGCCGGCAGCCTGCGCGACCTGCTCACCACGGTCGAAGAAATGGAGCAACGCCAGAAGATGGCTTCAGTCAACAAAGACGATGCCGATATCCTGGCCTATTATGCAGAACCGCCGCTGGTCGCCGTGAATCTATTCCACCTGCGCAACGGCCAGATTGTGGATCGCCGGGAGTTTTTCTGGGAAGACCAGCATGAATTCAGCGCCCCCGAATTTTTCTCGTCGCTCCTTTTGCAGATTTACCTCGATCAACAGTATGTACCTGGCTCGATCCACGTACCGGTGGAGTTCGAGGACCGTGAAACCATGGAAGAACTGTTGACGGAAAAGAAGCTGCGCAACGTTGAGATTCTCACCCCACAGCGCGGCCAGAAAAAGGCCATGCTGAACCTGGTTGAAAATAACGCCAAGCACAGCTTCGATGCCCGCTTCCGTGTTCTTAAACCGACGTCCGCGGCCATACAGGAAGCCTTGCAGGATTCGCTGAATCTGCCCGAAGCGCCGCGCCGGATTGAGTGTTTCGACATCTCTCACATCTCAGGCACGGACAAAGTGGCCAGCATGGTGGTGTGGGAAGAAGGCCGTATGAAGAAGGCGGATTACCGCAAGTTCATCATCAGGACAGTGGAAGGCAATAACGATTTCGCCAGCATGCACGAGGTGGTGACGCGCCGCTACAGTCGGCTGCAGCAGGAGAATCAGTCTTTCCCCGGTCTCATCCTCATTGATGGCGGTTTAGGCCAGCTTCACGCCGCGGCAGACGCTCTCGAAGCCCTCGGCGTAATCAATCAGCCGCTCGCGTCTATCGCGAAACGCGAAGAAATTATCTATGTTCTGGGCCAGGAAAATGAGCCAGTGATTCTCGACCGTTTTTCTCCAGTGCTTCATCTGGTACAAACCGTGCGCGATGAAGCGCACCGCTTTGCCGTGACCTTTCATCGCACCCGACGCAATGCGGCACGGTTAACTTCAGAACTCGATCAAATTCCGGGAATCGGAGAGAAGACGCGCGTGAAACTGCTGAAGCATTTCGGAAGCTCAGAGCGCGTGCGTGAAGCGTTGGAAGAAACGCTGGCGGCAGAGGTAGGGAAAGCAGCAGCGCGCCGGATTAAGCTGTTTTATTCGGGGATGGAAGTGATGGCTGGGAGACAGGGACTCGAACCCCGATAGGCAGAGTCAGAGTCTGCAGTCCTACCATTAGACGATCTCCCAACTGACTCTTTCATCCTACAATACAAAGCATGGCGGCGACCACTGCGCATGTCTCGGTTGACGAGTACCTCAACACCGTCTATCGCCCTGATTGCGATTTCGTAAACGGCGAAATCCTCGAGCGTAATTTGGGCGAATGGGATCACAACACTTTACAGATGGCGTTGGGAAGTTATTTTTTCTCCCGGCGCCGTGAATGGAATTTGTGGATAGTGCCGGAGCAGCGCATTCGCGTCCGAGCGAATCGGTACAGAATTCCGGATCTGTGTGTCGTGTTAGGGCCCGAACCGAAGGAGCAGGTGCTGACCGTTCCTCCGTTTTTGTGCGTTGATCTATTGTCTCCGAGCGACCGCCGGTCGCGGGTGAAAGAGAGAATCGATGACTTTCTAGAGTTCGGGGTGTCGTATGTGTGGCTAATAGATCCCCAGACCCGGCGCGCCTGGGTCTACTCTCCCGAATTGGAAACGGAAGTCGCCGATGGTATCTTGCGCGCTGGCCATCTTACAGTGCCTATAGCCGAGCTATTCGATTAAACGTCAACTGAAACCATGACCCTGGTGTGATAGGTTTCTCTGGTGCCCAGTTCCCTAACCCGAAGACACTTCGCCATGATTGCGGGAACCGCGCTAGCGGCGAGGCGCATTCTAGGCGCGAATGACCGCATTCGGCTCGGCGCATTAGGCACGGGGTCACGGTGCCAGTACATCATGGCCCAAGCATTGCGCGTGGGCGGTTGCGAGTTCGTTGCGGTAAATGATGTGAATACGGTCCGCCGTGCGGCCGCAAAAGAGAAGCTCGCTCCGAACGCGGCTATCGCTACTGATTACCGGACCGTGCTGGATGACAAATCAATCGACGCTGTCTTAATCGGATCGCCTGACCACTGGCACGTACCCATGCTGCGGGCCGCTCTGGCCGCGGGCAAGGACGCCTATTGCGAAAAGCCTCTCACCAAGACAATCAAAGAGGGCGATTCCATCATCGCGGCATTCGCGGGTACCAACCGAATCGTGCAAGTGGGGTATCAGCAGCGGTCCTATCCACACATGCAGGAAGCAAAAGCGCTCATCAACGCCGGCGAGATTGGAGTGGTTCCCCTGGCAGAATGCTACTGGTATCAGAACTATCAGAATCCGAACGGACTTCCCGATATGAACCCCGCCACAATCGATTGGAACGCATGGCTCGGCACAGCCACGCCGCGGGCCTTCAACCAGCTAAGGTATCGCAGATGGCGCTGGTTTTGGGATTACGGCGGTGGCACGCTGACTGACTTGTTTTCGCATTGGATCGATACTATTCATTGGATTCTGAACGAATCGAACTTCTCTGAAGTGCGGGCGACCGGCGGTAATCTCTTCTTCAAAGATTGGGAGTGCCCGGATACGTTGAGCGCTTCGTATCGTTATCCAACTTACCTGGCGACATACAATTCCACCTTGGTGCAGAGCTATGAAAACGGCGGCATGATCTTTCGCGGCAGCAAGGGCACTTTGCAGCTGGACCGCACCGGGTACAAGCTCTTCGCGGAAGCGGATGTGAAGCCCGCGAACCAGTACCGGCCCACTGCCGCGCGCACCGGCAAACCCGCCCACGATGGAACGCAGGATCACATGGCGAACTTCTTCGAATGCGTGCGCAGCCGCAAGACGCCGAACAGCCCTATCGCAACCGCGATTCCAGCGGCTAACGCAGCCCATTACGGAAACTTGGCATGCAAGACTGGCGAAGCGATTTCCCCGGCCACGAAAACTTCCGCGTTCCGGCCGTTGTTCAATGGGCATGACCTGAAGGATTGGGTGGTGGATACGAAGCACGTGTGGAAAGTGAAAGACGGCACCATCATTGGCCACCACAAAGGCTTGGACCACAATGATTTCCTGCGGACCAAAGAGTCCTTTGGTGATTTTGAACTGAAGGCGCAATTCCGGCTTGTCGATGGCATCGGCAACAGCGGTATTCAATTCCGAAGCGAAAACGCTGCTGAGCCGCATGAAGTCTCTGGCTACCAAGCCGACGTCGGCGAGCAATACTGGGGCTGCCTTTACGATGAATCGCGGCGCAAGCGCGTATTGGTCACGCCGCCGCCCGAAGCGCTCGCGTCACTGGACCGTTCGGCGTGGAACCAATACGTGATTCGCGCTCAGGGCAACTTTATTACGCTCCATTTGAACGGCATCCGCACCGTGCATTATGTGGAGACTGAACCGGTGCGGCGCGACGGGTTTATTGCGTTACAGGTACACAAGGGTCCGGGGATTGAGGTCTACTTCCGCGATCTTCAAATCAGAAATCTTTGAGAACTGCTTGCGCTGCGTTATAGCCGCAAGCGCCCATGACGCCGCCACCGGGATGAGTGCCGGAGCCGCAAAGATAGAGGCCGGGAATTTCAGTCTTCGCTCGCGGCCGGTTGCCGAATAGTTGAGAGGGGATCAGGTCGCCGTGGAAGATGTTGCCCCCTTCCAGGCCGAAACGGTGTTCTAATTCTCTGGGGCCCAGCGCCTGCCGGTGCAGGATCAGGTTGCTAAAGCCCGGCGCATATTTCTCAATCTGAGCAATAGTACGGTCCGCGAAATCTTCCGCGTTTGCACCATACGGGATGTATTGCACGAAGAGGCTAGCAACATGCTTGCCTGAAGGCGCAAGCGAATCATCATAGACGCTGGGGAAGCCCATTTCGATCATGGGCTCGTCTGACGCGCGGCCTTGTTCAAAGTCCCGCCAAGCACGCTCCATGTAGTCTATCGAAGGGCAGAGGTGGATGGTGGCACGGTGTTGGGGCCCTTCTCCTTCGGGGCGCCCACGAAAGCGCGGTAACCCGGAGAGAGCCAGATTCAGCTTCATGGAAACGCCCCGCGAGACAAACCCGGGCCGCCAATTTAGGACACCGGCAAGCGCGTACGTGCGCCGCGGATGTATACCGGAAATCACAGCATCGGCTTCAATCGTTTCTCCGCTTTCCAAACGAACGCCATGCGGAAGAATTGCCGCCACGGGTGCCTCAGTGCGAATCTCTGCACCGGCCGCGCGCGCGGACGAAGCGATCGCTTCGCTAAGCGCGCCCATGCCTCCGTGCACGAAACCCCACAGGCCGCGGCGGCCCGCAGCCATACCCATGCAATGGTGCAGCAGCACATACGCGGAACCCTTTGCGCGCGGCCCCCCGCTTGCGCCGATTACACCATCCGTTGCAAGCGTCACCTTGATCTCCGGCGATTCGAACCATCGGCTCAGAAACTGTTCAGCGCTTTGTTCCAGCACCTCACGAAGCTCCGGTACGCTGTCTGGGGCTTCCGCAAGTTCCAGCCCGTCCATCACTTGCGAGAGTTTCTCCAGATGCCGATCATAGGCACTGAATGCCGCAGCGTCCCGCTCAGAGAAGCGCGCAATTTCCGCCACAGTGCGTTCCGAATCCTGCCACATAAACAGGTGCCGTCCGTCAGGAAATGGCGTGAAGAATGGCGGATCTTTCGGATAGACACGATAGCCGTACTCAGCCAATTTCAGATCGCTCGCAATCTCGTTGCGCAGCAGACTAACCAGGTACGACGCGGTGGAGATCTTATACCCTGGCCAGGGCGATTCCGTAACAGCGCAACCGCCTAACACAGCACGGCGTTCCAGAACCGTCACGCAAACGCCTGCCCGTGCAAGGTACGCAGCACAGACCAACCCGTTATGGCCGCCGCCAATGATGACGGCGGTCTTCACGGACGCAAACGGAAAGCCACGACAGCAAGAGGCGGCAGCGTGACAGGCAAACTCCAGGCTCTGCCATGTTTCGGCATGTTCACGGCTGGAAGACCACCATTGTTGCCAACGTTACTGCCGCCGAACGCCGCGGAATCGGTGTTCAAAATCTCTTCATAAAAACCAGGCTGCGGAACGCCGAACGAATACCCATGCCGCACCACGGGCGTGAAGTTGCAACAGAACAGCACAAAATCTTTCGGGTTTTCCGCTTTCCGTAAAAACGCTATTACGGAATTATCGTAATCGTGAAAATCGATCCACTCAAAACCGCTATGGTGAAAATCCACCTCGTAGAGAGCAGGCTGCGAAGTATAAACATGGTTCAACGCCCGCACGAAATCCTGAAGCTGTTTGTGGCGGCCGTGCTGCAGTAGTTCCCAGGGAACTGAAGAATCGGCGCTCCACTCGCTCCACTGCCCGATTTCGGCGCCCATGAACATCAACTTCTTGCCGGGATGCGCCCACATGTAAGCCATGAATGCGCGCACGTTGGCGAACTTCTGCCAATCATCTCCGGGCATCTTGTCCAGCAGTGACCGCTTGCCATAAACCACTTCGTCATGCGAAACGGGAAGCACAAAATTTTCGGTAAACGCGTACACCATGCTGAACGTGATGTTGTTGTGATGGTATTTGCGGTGAATTGGGTTCTGTTCAAAATAGTGGAGCATGTCATGCATCCACCCCATATTCCACTTCATGGTGAACCCAAGCCCATTCATATAAACCGGCCGTGAGACACCGGGAAATGCAGTGGATTCCTCGGCAATGGTCACCGCGCCCGGCACTTCATGCGCAAGCTCATTGAACTTGCGGAGGAAATCGATCGCCTCCAGATTGTGATTGCCGCCGTGAATGTTCGGCACCCACTCGCCTGCTTCACGCGAGTAATCCAAGTAAAGCATGCTGGCTACGGCATCCACGCGTAAGCCATCCACGTGATACTTCTTTAGCCAGAAGAGCGCGTTTGAAATCAGAAACTCACGTACTTCATTTCGCCCGAAATTAAAAATGAGCGTACCCCAATCGCGGTGCTCGCCTTTGCGCGGGTCGGCATGTTCATAAAGCGCCGAGCCATCGAAAAACGCAAGCCCGTGTGCATCTTTCGGAAAGTGCGCGGGCACCCAATCTACAATCACGCCCAGCCCAGCCTGGTGCGCGCAATCTACCAGATACATGAAATCTTCCGGTTCACCGAAGCGGGATGTAGGCGCGTAATAACCAGTAATCTGATAGCCCCACGATCCGCCGTAGGGGTGCTCCATCATGGGCATCATTTCCAGGTGCGTGTAGCCCATGTACCTCGCATAAGCCACAAGTTTCACCGCCATCTCGCGATAGCTCAGCCATTCGCCATGGGGCTTGCGAAGCCAGCTTTCCAGATGCACTTCATAAATGGAAACCGGAGCGCGTAGAACATCGCTTTCCGCGCGGGCCGCCATCCACTCGGCGTCCTTCCATTCGTAGCGATCCAGATTCCGTACAACCGAGGCCGATTTCGGCGGAACCTCCGTACCGAACGCATACGGATCGGCCTTCATCTGCTCATGCCCGAAAAATTGGGAGCGCACGTGATACTTGTAACTCGCGCCTTCCTTTAAAACGGGCAGGAACAATTCCCACAAGCCGCCGTTGCGCTTTCGCATCGGGTTGGTGCGGGTATCCCACTGGTTGAAATCGCCAGCCACTGCCACGCTGATCGCGTTGGGTGCCCACAGTGCAAAACGAACTCCCGCGACGTTTTCGAAAGTTGCGAGGTGCGCTCCCAGCGTGTCGTAACTTTGAAAGTTGGTGCCTTCCGCGTGGAGGTGGATTTCATATTCAGTCAGAATGGGCGGGAAGCGATACGGGTCTTCCTGCAGTTCCGCTTGCGCGCCCGTGCGCCCCACCTTCAGAAGATACGGTGCAATATCGCCTGGCAATTCCACGGAAAAAAACCCCGCCGGATGACGCTTTGTCATGGCAACGGGTTTGGCTGAGCCAATTACCACAGCGATCGATTCCGCGCCCGGCATAAATGCGCGAACCTCCCATCCCGACGTCAATGCATGCGGGCCAAGCACCCGAAACGCGTCACCATGGTACCCGCCCACAATGGCTTCTATTTCTTGTCCTGTCATGTGCGCGGCTTGGTCATGCGAACTTCATTATATGGCTCTGGCCGAGTTACATCTTCATTTAGAAGGCTCTGTGGAAGCCGATACTTTGCGCCTGCTTGACCCGGCTTTGTCAGAGGTGGAAATTGCCGGCGCTTACGAGTTTCACGATTTCGCCGGCTTCATTAGCGCTTTCAAATGGGTAGCCCAACGGCTCCGCTCCCCGCGGGATTATGCGTTGGTAACTGCTGCGCTATGCCAGCGCTTGTACGAAGCCAATATCACCTATGCAGAGATCACCCTTGCTGCGGGAGTGGTGTTGTGGAAGGGTCAGGATCTCCCCGCGATCTATGCCGCGGCCCGGGCTGCGGCTGTCGAGTCACCCGTGGAAGTGAAATGGAATCTCGATTCCATCAGGCACTTTGGCGCTGATTCAGCGCAACAAGTGGCAGAATTCGCCGCGGCCGAACAAAGCAATGGCGTGGTTTCAATTGGCATTGGCGGGGATGAAATTGCCGGGCCCGCCGTGTGGTTCGCTGACGTGTACAAGTTCGCAGCCAACCACGGGTTGCGGCTAACGGCGCATGCCGGAGAAACGGCTGGACCGGAATCCATCTGGAGTGCTCTCGAAATTGGAGCAGAGCGGATTGGGCACGGCATCCGGGCGATTGACGATCCGGTTCTGGTTCGTCATTTGGCCCAACATGGAATTCCCCTGGAAGTTTCCATCACCAGCAATGTACGGACCGGGGCTGTAGCTTCGCTTGCGCTGCATCCCATCCGCAAGCTCTTCGACGCAGGCGTGCCTATCACGCTGAATACAGACGACCCCGCAATGTTCCGCACAACGTTAGCCCGGGAATTCGAAATCGCCCTTCAGGAATTTCACTTCACAGAAACCGAATTGGATCAACTGCGCGCGAATGCCTGGAAATTCCGTTTCGCCTGACAAAGCTTATTCAGGTTGATCGTAAGGCTTCAATTTTCGAACCCAGATGTTGCGGTAGCGGTCCGGTGAATTGTGATTTTGCAACACTAGTGGGCCTTCCGCGGGCTGTGGTTCATAATGCGCCACTTGCCTGTAGACCATAGGACCCAGGGAAGCTTTGCGGTTGTGAAGCAGCACGCCATTCAGGAACACCGTGATGTACGCGGGCGAACTAAGCTTGCTGCCTTCGAAGCGTGGAGCCTCAAAAACAATGTCATAGCTCTGCCATTCACCGGGCGGTCGCGTGGCATTCGCCAGTGGCGGCCACTGGCCATAAATCGCGCCGGCCTGTCCATCGGCGTAAGTGGGATTGTTGAAGGAATCCAGCACCTGCACTTCATACAGGCCCATCAGCAGAACTCCGCTGTTTCCCCTTCCCTGACTCTTGCTTTCCACCTTGCCGGGCGCAGCCCACTCAATGTGCAGTTGGATGTCCCCGAACTTCTGTTTTGTAGCCAGGTCTCCCGTATGCGGAACAATTTCGACGAAGCCGTTTTCCAGCTTCCACTCCGTCTTCGCGGGATCGCCTGCTTTCGTAATCGAACTGGCGTGGCCCGTCCATTGCGAAAGGTCTTTGCCATCGAACAGCACGATGGCGTCAGAAGGCGCGCCGCCGAGCGTGGAACTTGGCGTCACCACCGGCGGATGCGGTCGCGCCGAATCGTGCACATGGTACGGCAGACTAGGGAGTAGGGGCGTATCTTGAAAGCCCAAGTCATGATTCGGCGCTTGTGCGAACAAGACAGCAGGCAGTAGAAGTCCGGCAAAACAGGCAGCAAAGATCATGGCTGCCGTCATTCTACTGGCAAACGGGTCCACGCGTTGAGGGGTTCACGGCCAGGCTGACGGATAGACCCACCGGTATGGGGATTGCACCGGAACGGCACTGCACCACCCCCGCGGAATTCAGCACTGCATAAGAATAAAACGGGTCGCCAAGCTTACGATCGATGTTAGCGGTGCAGCCCGCCGTACAATCCACTGCATCTCCATAAAGCGGAGTGTTCTGGCTATAAAGATAATTTGTTCGCAGCACCGTGCGCGTGCCCGCCAGATCGGGTTGAAAAGCAACCGTATCGATACCGGGGACCGTGGCAACTTTGGGAAACAGGTACACGGCCGTTTCGCCACCTTCAAGAGACACCGTATCTCCAACTATATTTCCCAGAGTTTGAAGCTTGATTCCTGTATCGGCCACCCGGTATCGCAGTATGCCGCGGCCCGTTGCGTATGCGCTTACATCGATCAACACCGTCCGTGGCGCATCCCAGCCGTTCACCACAATCAGCAAATTCCCGTTTGTTGCTGTCCGCGCTCCCGTGATTATGTTTCTGCCCAGATAAGGACTGCTAATAGGAACGCCCAGCACATATTCCTGCAGAGATTTTGTGAGCATGGCCGACGCATAGCCCATTGCCTGCCAGTTGAGCACTTCCCCGGTGCTAGGCCCGCCATCGGATTCAAATTCAGTGCCATTCCCCGGTGTATCGCGCCTATCGAGGAAGCTCGAATCGAACTTATAGATCTTCACCCCCGCCGTGCCAACCGCGGCTGCCGTCATGATTCCGCTGGCCACGGCCTTTGGTACGGCACCCACATGAAGCAGCTTGTCCACTGGCGGGTTGTAAACGGCATTCCCAGCGGCAGAATACTTCAGATAGTCGATACCGGCCATGGTCTGCTCAAGCAACTGGGGCCGGTTAATATCGACAGAAGACTGCCGTCCCAGATACGCCGTCAGCATGGAATTCTGATTTTCACGAACCCCCATGCCGAACGGATACGTACGGCGCTGTTGGTTACTGTCCCAGTAGTGAGACGGGTAATCGCTTACGCCACCCGGCTTCAGCCAGTTACGCTGCACGTAAGGGAGTGCCGCGCCCGCCGGTGGCCAACTGATGGGGACCGTGGCCGTCGAGCTCCGCAACCATGAAGAAACATTTGAAAGCAGCGTGTTCGGAAGCGCGGGGTTGCACATCACATTACCCGGGCAAGGGACGCGGCCGGAAAACCAGAGATATTCCAAGCTCGGGCTGTTCGCGGTAGTGAAAGAACGCGTGCCAAGTGTCGGGTTAGTAATCGTGAAATTAACCTGGCTCCCAAACGCTGAAGTGATTGTGTCCGCGGCAGCCAATGGCGTGGTCAGCGTTGTGTTGCCTCCTAGCAGGAACGTGCCGCCTGGCAGCAAGGAATCGTGGAATAGATAATTTACAGGATCAATTGGCCAATTGAACGAACATTGCGTGCCTGTACACGTTGCGGTTTGGAATACATGCGGCATTCCGATCAAGCCCATGGGCGCTGGGTTCGAGCCCCAAAGAGCGCTCGCTTCGTCCACCACATCCAGCGCAAGGCCCGCACCGCTTTGGGCAAATTTCTGCATCGCGTACTGAACCGCCAGCGAGGCCGCCGGCCAATTGGAAATCCACGAACCTTCCCATCCTGGCCGCCGCACAATATCATCACCGGAACCCAATACGCGGAAACCGTTCGCCAAAGACCAGGTCCAGGCCGAAGCATAAGAACTGTTGTCGAAATTCAGCTTCCATGTGGCAAACGGCATCGTCAGGTTGCTATTGGGCAGGAAGATGCCCTTATTCAGAGTGTTGACGCCAGCCCGCCTCACCTCGGTGAGCAAATTGGAATCTGCCTGAACCAGATCCGGCGTAAGTTGAAAAGCTGCGGTTGCGAATATGGATTTTCCCGGCGCGTACACCGTGCCATAAGTCCCCGCATCTTGAAAGTGCGGCACGCCCAGGGTGTTACGCACCCATACATGCACGGTAGCTGTTCTGCCACCTTCCGATACATTGATGTCACCGTACCCTTCACGCATCCCGATTACCATGCCGGAGGCGCTCACTTGAATGCCTGGCGAACTGGTTGAAGCATTCAGGCTGTAAACTGGCGCGGCACAAGGGTCGCGGTCCTGATTCGTAAACACGCGCGTGCAGGTCAATTGGACACCCGTCGAGACCGGCGCATAAATGAACAAATAATTCGGCAGAATTTCAGCAAGCGCACGCACGTTATCCGTCATCAGGTTCTGAGTTACCATCCCGCGAAAATCCAGACCGGGCGCGCTGATATTGGTAGCCGGATAATCGTTTGAATGGAAAGCAAAGTGAAATTCGTGCTTTCCGTTTGGGTAAGCAGTAGTGTCCAAAACCGTGGCGCGCGAGTTTTGATGAACCGCGTCCTGATCGGAAAATAGCAGCCCGTAAGGATTCGGGCCAATTTCCCCGTCCACAAACACTTGCCAGTAAGCAGGGAAATGGGTTTGATCAAACGCATTTAACGTTAAGGAAACCATTCCCGTAAGGACGCTCGGTAGCGGCGCGGAAGCCGCATTGCCATAATTGCTCAGCACAATGGAGCGGAAGTCCTGATAGATGATCTGATCCAGGTAATCGCGCGCAGTCACTTCAATTTGGCTTGTGCCGTCAGAAGCCAGCGCTGAGTTCCAGGTGGTGGCGAAAGTCGGATTCGAACTTTGCGCGGGGATGCGCGCAATCCGGTTTGAGCCGATAGAGTATTCAACCGACGCGATTTTTGAAAGGTCGCCGCCCGTCACCGCCAAAGGGAAAACTCCTGTCACGGTCTGACTAGGCATGGGGCTGGTCACGGTGATGGTGGCCGGGCTCAGCGCCGTATATTGAAAGCGTACGTCCACGTAACCGCCAGGCGGCACCGTTATCGTGACCATCGCGCCGCTCTGATAAGAAGCGGCCAAGTGCTGCAAGCAGTTCTGGCATACCGAGTATGCAACGGTGAAGCCAGCAGGCTGACTGGAAAATAGGGTGTGTGTGCCTGCTGGCAAGGAAGCGGAGAATGCACTCGGGTTCGCCAACTGCTGGGTGGAATCCAGCAGCAATGTGGAACTCAGGAAGGGTGACCCGTCTGGTGAAACGCTGTTACCGGTGAGGAAGCCAGGATTCGGAGAGTACATCCAAAATACATCCACGGTTCCGTTAATCGGGACTACTACTATTACGGAAGTGCCAGTCTTATAAGTGGAAGCGGAGTGGCTTGTACAACTAACGCAAACAGAATAAGAAACAACGTATCCGGCAGGCGCGTTTGAAACTAAAGTATGAAGACCGGGAAAAACGTTCGTTTGATAAGTGGAGCTTCCAGATCCGAAGCTTTGGCTCCCGTCAAGGGCAACCACCCCGTTTGTAGCCGGTGCGCCACCCGGGAAAATCTTATTGCCGGAAACAATCTCTGCACTAGCAGTGATAACAAAAAAGAAGAGTAGGGAAACCCTGTGCAATTGTAATTACCGGGAAAAAATAGTAGACTACCGAATCTTACTAGATTTGTACTGTTTTTCACAGTATTAATCTTGCTTATTGGCCTCTAGCCGTTCTCTCAATTAACGTGTTCTATTGAAAAGGTCAGCATGCGAGCCATTCCTCTCATCTTTATCTGCATCTTGCGCCTGGCAGGGCAGAACTCCGGTTGGGCCACCGCCACGAATTTACCCAGCGTTGACCTGAACGGGCTCTCGGCAGAGCAAAAGCAAACCGTCTTAAAACTCTTTCGTGAAGAATCTTGCGCATGCGGCTGCACCATGAAAATTGCGCAGTGCCGGGTGGAAGACCCCAAATGCACGGTCAGTAAAGGGTTAGTGGCCAAAGCCCTGAAAGGTGTGCGCGAAGGCAAGCCGGTTCAGGAATTGCGAGCCATGTTGACATCCGGTGCCGGCCCTCAAGCGGTTCTGGACCAAGCCGTCGCTCTTTCCCTGGAAGGCGCACCCGTCAAGGGGCCGGCAACGGCAAAGATTACACTGGCCGAATTCTCAGACTTCGAATGCCCGTATTGTTCCCAAGCCGTGCTGGAACTGGAAGCGATTCAGAAAGCTTTCCCCAACGACGTTAAGTTGGTTTACAAACAATTTCCTTTAGCCGCCATTCACGGCCATGCCATGCTGGCATCGCAAGCGGCCATCGCCGCCCACGCTCAGGGAAAATTCTGGCCGATGCATGACCGCATGTTTGCTAACCACACCAAACTTACCCGCGAAAACATACTCGCCTGGGCCAAGGAATTTGGCTGCGTCATCCCCAAGTTCACCGCCGATATGGATTCCGCCAAGACAAAGGCTCAAATCGCGCGGGACCTGCAACAGGGCGAAGAAGCCGGAGTGGAGGGCACGCCCACCATCTTCGTCAATGGCAAGCATTACAACGGGTCGCTAGCTCTGCAGCCCTTCAGTGAAGTGCTGCGCGCGGAACTGAAAGGTCCCGCGTACCACTAAGCCTCTTACCCGTGTGTGCGCCACAATAAGGCGTGCCCGATATTCACGAGCCGCTGCTGGTCAACATTGTTGGCCACACAGCCGGCGCGATCATTTTCGGCATCTTCCTGATTCTGTTTTTTAAGGACCGTGCCGGTTCCGGATTCCCGCGCGGAAGCTGGCTCTCCTTCGCCGCCGCAGCGCTGGCTTTTCTTTGGGACGTCATCTCGCTGGCAGCCCTTTCCATCTCGCCCATGGCACCGAAGTTGGGTGCAGTGGCTGTCGCTGTCAGTTTCGCCATGCTCAGCTTGCTGCCCGCTGTACTGCTCCATCTTGCTTTGGAAAGCCATGTAAAGGGAGTGGTTCTGGCGGCGTATTCACTTTCAGGCGTTGCAGTGATTCTGCACCTCTTCAATCTGCAGGAACCCTCCGGCGCTCCGAAACAAATGGCGCTCATCTTGATCCCGGTCGGGTTTGGCGTGCTCACCACAATTGCCGTAATCGTACTGGCTCTGCGGCGCGGACCAGGAGCGCGCGGCAATGCATCCCGCATTGCGGGCTCCATGTGCCTGTTTTTGTTCGCCATCTCCTTCGTTCATTTCGGCTCCACCGCGGCCAATGGCAAGTGGTCCAGTGAACTTGCCATTCACCACGCGGGCATTCCGCTAGCGCTCTTCGTCCTGCTGCAGGATTACCGTTTTGTTCTGCTCGATGCTTTCATTCGTTTTCTGGCGAACGTGTTGCTAGCTGGCTTACTCGCATTTGCCGCGGTGCGTGCCGGTTTCCAACTCAGCTTGCTAAGCCAGCCAAATCTGCATCGCAACCCCCTGCAACAAGCTTTGCTGCTGGTTGCCGTCTGCGTCTTGTTAATCGGCTTCGCACTCCTGCGTAGCCGTGTGCAAAACCTTCTTACGAACGTTGTCTTCCGCAGGCCGGGTTTGGAAAAGTCGCTCGAAGCCATCCGGGCACGCCCCGCGGAACTGGCAACGGAGCGGGAATACATGACCTGGGCCGCCGCGCGTATCGGCGAATTCCTGCGAGCCTCACGCGCGGAGATTGCTCAAGCGGCAGAGGTGCCCGCGGAAGTGCGTGCCTCAGGTCCGCTCTTTCCCTTGCCCGTGGCAGAGAGCGCCGCCTTCCGCGGTAGCCCGGCGTTGCGTTGGGCAGAGGCTATTGTGCCCGTGCGGCTTTCACAAGGTGACGCACGCTACATCCTTCTGGGCCGCAGGCAGGGCGGCCGGCGCTACCTCAGCGAAGATCTGCGCTTCCTCAGCCGTATGGCTTCCGCGATCTCTGAACAAGTGGAGCGGCTGCGGAGTTCTGAAGTGCAGCGCCTGGTATCGCAGGCTGAACTGCGCGCACTGCAATCCCAGATCAATCCGCACTTTCTTTTCAACGCGCTAAACACGCTTTACGGAATCATTCCGCGCGAAGCCGCGGGCGCGCGCCGCACCGTTCTCAACTTGGCTGATATTTTCCGTTACTTCCTGCAATCGGAGAAGACCTTCATTCCCCTGGGCGAAGAATTGCAAATTGTGCGCGCCTATCTGGAAATTGAAGCTCTGCGCCTGGGGCCGCGCCTGCGCACCGAAATCGATGTAGATGAGGCCGCGCTCATGCTGCCCATCCCTATTCTTTCCATCCAGCCGCTGGTGGAAAATGCGGTTAAGCACGGCATCGCCGCCAAGCCGGATGCCGGCTGGCTTCGTCTTCAGGTCCGGGCTGCAGTGGACGCGGTTACCGTGACCGTTGAAGATAGCGGCGGCGGCGCGCAGCCGGAGAGCAGCCCCGGTACCGGTGTGGGCTTAGCCAACGTAACGCGCAGGCTGGAGCTTTGCTATGGTGCCGAAGCGGCTGTGCACTTTGAGACCGGCCCTGATGGAACGCGAGTCGAGTTCCGCATTCCGCGCGCTCGCATGGCGCAGGCTAGCTAGCTAAGCTGCTCAAGCATTCAAAATCGCTCGCACAGTTTGCGCCTGACGCTTGCTCACGGTAAGTTCCACACCGTTGCTCAGCGTAAGCAGCCATCGCTGGCTACTAAGGGCACTCATCTTGCGGACATGGTTGACGTTTACAATCGCATTCCGGTGCACGCGCTCAAAAGCCAGTTGCCGCGTGCGCTCCTCAATCGCCCGAAGTGAGTGGGTAGCCAGGTAGCGCCGCTTTGCGGTTACCACCCAGACTTCATCTTCTTCAGCTAAAAAGGCCAGCACTTCGGCCGCATCCAGCAGAAAATACTCATCGCCCACGCGGCCCACAATTTTCCCCACCGCAGTGCTGATGGAAGTCTCAGCCACTGCCACCAACCGCTTGGCTTGTTCCGCCGCCTCCAGAGGTTGCCCCCGCAAACGAGACACGCGATCGATAGATTTAATTAGGCGCTCCCGGCTGACCGGTTTCAGCAGGTAATCGATCGCGCCCGCTTCAAAAGCGCGGATCGCATGCTCGTTATAAGCCGTCACAATCACGATCGAAGGCTGAGGCAAAGCCGTCAGATTGGCAATCGCCTCAAAGCCACCCATCACCGGCATTTCCAGATCGAGAAAAACTAGATCCGGCATCAGCGATCTGATCATCGCCAGGGCGCTCAATCCGTTCTCCGCCTCACCCACAAGTTCCAATCCTGCGACTGACGCAATCTCCTCCCGCAGAATGCTGCGGGCAATTGGCTCGTCATCGGCAATCAAGATTCGCATAAGGTGCAGTCCGCTTACGGTGAAATTTCGCCCGCTCGCGCCTGAGCCATCCCGCTCAGGAGTTTTTCTTTCTTCATCCGGCAGGTGGCGGGCCATACTGCAAATAGCCGTCCCATCTTCCGCAGGAGTTCAGAATGAGAAGTGTAGCCCAAAGTTTGGCGTGTTTTGCATGTGCGTGTTTGAGCCTTTACGGGCAGTCGCTGGGAAACGCCGGAACGGTACAGGGCGTGGTTCGTGACCCAAGTAATTCCTCCATCAGCGGTGCACAGGTAACACTCTCAAATCCAATTAGCGGTTATAAGCGCCAAGTGGTTTCGGCTCCAGATGGAAGCTTCCGCCTCGGCAATATTCCCCCGAATTCATATCATCTGGAAGTAGCGGCTCCGGGCTTTATTTCCTATACGTCTGACGTGTCGATTCGTAACGCGGTGCCACAGCAAATCACCGCGGTTCTGAAACTTGCCGGCTCCACTACAGAGGTGACCGTTGAGGCTGCGGGCGCGGACGTTCTGGAGAACGATCCTACGGCGCATGTCGACGTCGACCGCAATCTCATTTCAAAGCTCCCAAGTTCCAACCCCGGCGCCGGCTTGAGCGATGCCATCACGTACACAAGCGGTGGCGTGGTAGCCGACGCGAATGGCTTTTTTCATCCCGTGGGCGATCATGGTGAGGTTTCCTTTGTCCTCGATGGCCAGCCCATCAGTGATCAACAGAGCAAAGTCTTTTCGACGCAGCTTCCCACCAGTGCCATCCAAAGTATGGAGTTGACCACCGGCACGCCGAACGCTGAGTTCGGTGACAAAACCAGTCTGGTGGCTCAGATCACCACGCGGTCGGGTTTGGGTGCCAAGCCCTTCGGCAGCATCGATGCGACCTATGGCACCTTCGGCACCGTAACTGGCGGTCTCTCTTATGGTTCCGGCAGCGCGAAGTATGGCAATTTCATTTCGCTCGATGGAAGCCGAAGCGGGCGCTTTTTAGATTCGCCAGAATTTACGCCTTTTCACGATAAAGGCAACAACCAGACAATTTTCGACCGCTTGGATTATGAACCGACCGGCAAAGATGCGCTTCACTTGAATCTGTTCGCGGCGCGTAATTGGATTCAGATCCCAAACAGCTATGACCAGTTGGGGCAAGATCAGCGGCAGCGCGTGATGACCTGGAATATCGCGCCGGGTTATCAGCACACGTTCAACGGACAGACACTTCTTACAGTGAATCCGTATATCCGCAAAGATCAGTTTATTTTTTACGCCAGCAACAATCCGTTCGCCGATACGCCTTTCACCAGTTCTCAAAACCGGCAATTACTGAACTACGGAACCCGCGCGGATCTTTCGATTGTTTCAAGCAGGCATTCGCTCAAAATCGGCATCGACACCAAACAAACCCGCCTGCGCGAGAATTTCGGCTTCGGTGTTACGGACCCGGAATATAACCCGCCCACCCTCGACCGGAACACTCCGAACCCGGCGTTTTTACCAGGCCTTTTGCCCTACGATCTCACGCGTGGCGGAAGCCTGTTCCGCTTCCATGGCACGGCGAACATCAACCAATTCGCCGCCTATCTTCAGGACTCCATCAAGTTTGGCAATCTGCAGCTCAGCGTGGGTCTGCGCGGCGATGTGTATGACGGGCTTGCCTCAGACACCGGCATCGAACCTCGCGCAGGCGTCGCATACAACGTGAAGCGTACAGGAACTGTTCTGCGCGCTTCGTATGCGCGGACATTTGAAACGCCGTTCAACGAAAATCTGATTCTCTCCAGTGCGACCGGCAACGGCGGCTTGGCTCAAAATGTTTTCGGAGCGGCGGGGACTGCAACCATTCGTCCTGGTCAGCGCAACCAGTTCAACACCGGCTTCCAACAGGCCATCGGTAAGTACCTGCTGGTGGATGCGGATTACTTCTGGAAGTACACTCACAACGCCTACGATTTCAGCATTCTGTTGAACACCACCATCACGTTCCCCATCGCGTGGCACAACTCGAAACTCGACGGAGTGACTGGCCGCGTGAGCACCACCAACATCCACGGTTTTCAGGCGTACTACAGCTTCGGCCACACCCGCGCCCGTTACTTCCCTCCGCAAAATGGTGGCGTACTACCAAACGATCTGGGCACCAGCGTATTTCGCATCGATCATGACCAGGCGTTTCAGTCGAACGCAAACTTCCGGTATCAGCGCCCGAAGAATTCCGAGTACGTGTCGGTCATCTGGCGCTATGACAGCGGTCTGGTAGTGAGTGGCGTCCCCTCCACTGACGTTGCTCTGGCACTCAGCCCCGCGCAGCAGGCCACCATTGGTCTTTCCTGCGGCGGCGGCTTGAACAACTGCAGCGGCCCGGTGAAATCAAAGCTGCTGAACATCGCCGCGCCATCTGTTGCCAATGCCGATCACAACCCGTCCCGCGTAAAGCCCCGCAACATTTTCAACATCGCCATAGGCACTGATAATCTGTTTCACTCCGAAGGTCCGCGCCGCATTGTAGCTTCTGTAACGGTCGCGAACTTGACTGATAAAGTGGCGCTCTATAATTTCCTCTCCACATTCAGCGGTACGCACTTTCTGCAACCACGCACGGTCACCGCACACATCAGCTACGTATTTTAAACGGGTTACTGTCCCAGCTCTTTGACGGCTTCGTTGTAGAGCGCATACGCGGTGGCGGGAGGCGTGCGATCCGCGCTTCCGGTTACGCTTAACACCACGGCAAGCTTCATCAGCGAAGGTTTACCCTGTGCCTTCGGCATCAAATCCAGCGCCTGTTTGGCCAGTGCGAACTGTTTCGCCAGGTCGTCTGGAGTGGCTTGTACCCGTGGGTCCATCGTGACCGTGACTGGCTGGGTATATTGTTTGCCGCCTGCCGTGAGTCTTACCTGGTAAGTCCCGGGCAGCACCTGCGGCCCCAGCAACGGCGAGGGGTCGCCTCCACCTCGGGAAATGGAAGGTGCGGCATAGCGTAAATCCCACACGAAGCGATTCATCCCCGCCTTTGCCCGCAGCACTGGTTGCGGCACAAGCCAATCGTCGGCCAGCGGCGCATCCGCCGGGAGTGCGGGCGCGGTATCCCGCGTGGAATACCGGCGAACCAGTTCGCCCGAATTAGTAAGCACCTCAAGAGTCACCTCGTCCGTGGTTGCGCTATTCAGATAAAAATCCAGCGCTACGCCTTCAGGCCCATTCTTCGCTTTCGGTACTTCAACGGGCAGGGGCGTTCCTTGAAACCCTTCGCTCGACATGCGAACCGCGGGACCGGGCCGGTACAGCAACGTGTTGGCACCCGCGATCTTCGCCTCGATCTGGCGTAACGCGCTCATCGCATCCAGTATCCAGAACCCGCGGCCGTGCGTCGCAATCACCAGATCATCGCCATGCACCACCACATCGCGCACCGAAACCGTGGGCAGGTTCAATTGCAAGCTTTGCCAGTGATCGCCGTCATCGAACGATACATAGACGCCCGTCTCGGTAGCAGAGTAAAGAAGACCACGCTTCGCCGGGTCCTCACGGATGCAGTTCAGAAACGCCGGTTCTTCCATGCCGCCCGTCACCTTTTGCCAAGTCTTTCCGAAGTCGCGCGTGCGATAAATCCATGGCCGGTAATCGTCCCGCCGGTGCCGGTCAATCGCAGCCCATGCTTCACCGGCCACAAAATGAGACGTCTCTATCTGCGTAACTTTGCTCCAATCCGGAATGCCAGGTGGCGTCACATTGGCCCAGGTCTTTCCGCCGTCGCGCGTCAGGTGAATCAGCCCTGTGTCGCTCCCCGCCCAAATCTGGCCTGGCGCGATAGGTGAAGGGGCGACGGTGTAGATCACTCCATAGCCCTGAGCTTTCGCCGTCTCAGCGGTAGGCACAACTCCTTTCGGGTTTGGCTGGCCCGCGCGCGTGTCGCCGGTCAGATCCGGACTGATCTCGCGCCAATTCAAGCCGCCGTCGCGCGTTTCAAGCAACACCTGCGCACCGAAATACAGGACGCCGGGTTCGGTAGGAGAGAACACCACCGGCGAGGTCCACGGAAAACGATACTTGCGGTCTGCAATGCTGCCGCCAAGACCGGCGGGCATCGCGGCGGGACTCACGTTCTGGCCCTGCGCCGTGCGCTTGTCGAAGCGCGTCAGGCTGCCATAAGTATTTCCGACATAAAGAATGTTCGGGTCCCGCGGGTCTGGTGCAATGTAGCCGCTTTCCGCGCCGCCCACCGAACCAAGATCGCGGTCGCTGATGTTGCCATGGTTCGTACGCGAAGGCAGCATCACGGTGCCGCTATCCTGTTGCGCTCCATAAACGTTATACGGAAAAACGTTATCTACTGCGACGTGATACATCTGCGCTGTGGGTTGGTTGTACCAGGTTGACCAGGTCGCACCGCTGTCCAAACTCACCACAGTGCCTTGATCGGTTGCCAGAATCATACGCGCGGAGTTAGCCGGGTCAATCCAGAGATAGTGGTAGTCATCGCCGCCAGGGGCACCCTTGATCACTTTGAACGTCTTGCCGCCATCCAGCGAACGATTCAATCCCACGTTCGGCAGATAAACAGCATCCGGATTATTTGGGTCAACCGTTACGCCGCTGAAATACCAGGCTCGGCTGGTGAGCCGCGAATCCATACTCACTCGCGTCCAGGTGTTCCCGCGATCCTCAGAGCGGAACAGGCCTCCGTCTTTTGCCTCCACAACCAGATACACGCGCGGCGAATTGCGTGCAGCAGCCACACCAGAGCGGCCCCAGGCACCCTCGGGGAGCCCATTGCCTTTCAGTTCGGTCCAATGATCACCCCCATCGGTGGAACGCCAAAGACCGCTGCCGGGCAAGTTATTTGGCGGATACTGGCTCCACGGCGTGCGACGCGCTCCCCACATGCTGGCGTAGATGGTTCCGGTCGCAGTAGGGTCCCATGCAAGATCCACCGCACCGACTTCAGGCCCGCGATCCAGAACCTTCTGCCAGGTCGCACCGCCATCTTTCGATCGGTATACACCCCGCTCCGCATTCGGTCCGTACGTATGCCCCAGCGCGGCGACGAACACGGTATTCGCATCTTTTGGATGGATGAGAATGCGCCCAATATGCTTCGAATGGCGCAACCCCATATTGCGCCACGTCCGTCCGGCATCGGTCGATTTATAGACCCCGTCGCCCATGGCGGTGTCGGAGCGGATATCGGTTTCGCCGGTCCCAACGTAAAGGGTGGAAGGTGCCGAAGGTGCCACCTCAATCGCTCCAATCGACGCAACGCGCTGTGCGTCAAAAATCGGAGCCCACGTGATACCGGCATTGGTGGATTTCCAAATGCCGCCGCCCACCGCACCGAAGTAGAATGTGTTCGGGTCACCGGGCACGCCTGTAGCAGAAACGGAGCGCCCCGCGCGGAATGGCCCGATATTGCGCCATTCCAAAGCCTGGAAGCGAGCAGGATTCACCTGCGCGTAAGAGGATACGGCGATCGCGAACAGAAGAACAAAACGCATTCCGTACATCATCGCAGGAGCGGCGTGTACGGCGCGCGAAGCTCTTACGGCATCTTTGTCGATTGGTGTGCGACCAACTGCCAAGTGCCCTTCTGCTTCACCCAAACGTGCAGAATGCGTAGGTGCGATTCACTTGCGGTTCCCTTCGTAAGCGACTTCACATGCACCACACCGAATACCAAGGCCGTGTTCCCATACATCTTGCTGTCCAGCTTGTCGTAATCGAACATGGTGTACTTCTGGTTGCCGCTTTTCAGAGCTTCCATGTAGGTCGTTTTTGTATCCGTATTTGAACCGGAGTGCGTGTAAAGCATGTCGGGCGAAATTAGTTTATCGAGCGCGGGAATATCGTTGCCAGCCAGCGCTTTACCGAAATCGCGCTCAACTTGTTGGATGGGGTCAGATTCGGCGGCTAACGCGAACGTCGCGGAGAAGGTCAGAAGGGCAAGAGTACGAAGCATCAACCGCTAAGTATATCGCGCGAGTTGTGGCACGATCAAAACACGTGAACCGTTTCCAAAGTGAACGCACCAGCCGCTTTACCGAATCTGTCATCCGGGAAATGAGCAGGCTTGCCATACGCCACAATGCGGTGAATTTGGCGCAAGGTTTTCCAGATTTCGGTGCGCCAGCGGAAATCAAAGAAGCGGCACGCGCGGCGATCGACGCCGATTTCAACCAGTACAGCATCACATGGGGAGCGAAAGTGCTGCGCGATGCGATCGCGGCAAAATACCAGCGCACCTATGGTTTCGAAGTCGATCCCGAGCGTGAGATCACCGTTGTATGCGGTGCCACGGAGGGCATGGTGGCGAGCCTTCTGGCAACCGTCGACCAAGGGGATGAGGTAATCGTATTCGAACCTTATTACGAAAACTACGATCCCGATATCAAGCTATGCGGCGCAGTGCGCAAAACGGTCCGGCTTCATGCGCCGGAATGGCGGTTCGACGAAGAGGATCTGCGCCGGGCGTTTTCGAAGCACACGAAGGCCATTATCATCAACACGCCGAACAACCCTACCGGGAAGGTGTTCACGCGCGGAGAACTGGAACTGATCGGGCGGCTCTGCGAAGAGTTCGACGCACTCGCCATTACCGATGAGATTTACGAACACATCACCTACGATGGGCGCCAGCACATCCCCATGATCACGATTCCAGGCCTTCGTGACCGTACGATTCTGGTAAACAGCATGAGCAAGACGTTCTCCGTCACCGGGTGGCGCGTGGGCTGGGTGATTGCGTCACCCAAACTGACTGACGCAATCCGCAAGGTGCATGACTTCCTGACCGTGGCCGCGGCGTCTCCACTCCAGCATGCGAGTGCCGTGGCGTTGAGCTTGCCAGATTCTTACTTCGCTGGGCTTTCGGCGGAATACAGCCAGCGCAAGGATAGGCTGCTGCCCTTGCTCGAAAATGCGGGCTTCCGATGCTTCGCCCCTAGCGGAGCTTATTACGTGATGACGGACATCTCCGGGTTTAGCTTTCAGAACGACACAGCGTTTGCGCATCACCTCCTAGAGCACGCCGGTGTGGCAGGCGTGCCAGGCTCCAGCTTCTACTCAAACGCGGAAGACGGCGCGCAACGGATGCGGTTCTGCTTCTGCAAAAAGTTCGAGACACTCGACGAAGCCGGGCTGAGACTAAATAAGCTAAGCCGCTAACGGGTCCAGCGAAGCGCCGCACGAATCTGCCTTGGCGCGCCGATGGTGGGGGTTGGCGTGAAGCCCGTGTAGTATTGGTGGTCGAGCAGATTTTCAAATGCGACGGTCACGCTGAACTGATCGGTCAGGCGTTCGCGCGCGAGGAACTGCACGGAGGCGAAGCCCGGCAGGCGGAATATATTCAGATCGTCTTCATACTGCAGGCCGTAAACTCGGATGCCCGCGGATAGGTCTGTCCGGCCGCGCTCATAACTGAGTTGTGCGGAGCCCTGATGCTTCGGAATCTGGGGTACGCGCGGACCTGTGGCGTAGCGGCTTTCCACGTAGAGATAGCCAGCTTCCGCGCGCCATTCGTGCCAGCGGTGCATGGCACTCACTTCCAGGCCGCGTGATAGGGAATCGGCACCGTTGCGGCGTTGGCGGATGATCTGAGTGGGGGACACGGAGAGGGTCGCGTTGGTAATTAGATGCGCTAGCGCGTTGCGGAACGCAGTGACGCGGATCGCTCCGTTTTCCGTGAGGTAATCCGCGCCTACTTCGGCTCCGAGAAGGGTTTCCGGTTGCAGGCCTGCGTTGGCTCGCGTAACGGTATTGCCGGCGCGAAATTCACGATAGAGTTCATTCAGCGTGGGCGAGCGGAACGCGCGATAGGCGGAGCCTCGCAGCTTCCAATTGTTGACTCCGTAAACGAAACCCGCCGATGGGTTCAGGAACTGATTGCCTAAGCCGGTGTACTGGTGCCGCGCGCCCAGGAAGAAGCGCATCTGCTTCCAGCGCACGTCCGTCTGCGCGAACTCACCATGCTGCAGAATGGTGCCGCCTCCGTAGCGGCGACCCGTTGGAAAGACAGCATCGGTGGAGAAGCCGCGGTTCTGATTCACATCCGAACCTGCGGCAAAGTTCCAATCGGAGGCATGGTGGTTCCACAACAGATCCGCACCGTTTCCATTTGCGGGGACCGTCTGGCGGCTAGTAAGACGTTCTGTATTTCTGTTCGCCGCGACTGCTGAAAAAGTGCTGTGATATTGCTCTTCTGAACGAAACGCCAGAAAGGAAATTTCGTTATGCGAAAGACCTTCGACAAAGTGCAGCGATGCTGTGCCGAGTCCGGTGGAGTTGTGGGTCGCGATGGTTCCGTTCTGACGGTCTTCGGCCAGAATATTCAGCTCGGCGAAAAGCCGGTGCGTACCGGAGAAAGTATCGAAGCGGAAGTTGCCGGTTACGAATTCGACATTTGCGCGCTGGTCCACGGCACCGCGGACGGTGGAAGGAACCACGAAATAGCCATCCGTGCGGTAGGCCCTTGCCGAGGCAGTCAGGGCGAAGTTGCGCCAGAGGTTTGACGCGCCGGTCCACAAATCACGTGAGCTTTGCGTGCCGCCTTCGAAGCCGGCGTAGACATGGGCGCGGTCGGCTTCGCGGCTGAATAGGCCAATGGCACCACCCATAGCCTGATCTCCGAAGACACTGGTGGAAGCTCCCCTTGAAATTTCCACTCGCCGCAAATCTTCTGGTGGAAAGCGCGTCCAATACACCCAGCCGCCAAACGGATCGTTCATGGGCGTGCCGTCCCATAGGACCAGTGAGCGGCTGGCACCGGAACTGCCGATGCCTCTCAGTGAAACGCCCTGCGTGGTCGGGTTCGCGACCACGCTCGAAGTACGACGGAACAGCGAGAAGCCCGGGACTTCGCGCAACCGGTCATCGATATTCACTCCCGGCGTTCGCGCCAGATCATGCGCGGAGATTTCACTGATGCTGGCGGGCGTTTCCGTGATCACGTTTTCCACCACGGTGATGGACGACCGAACGGGTTCAGGCACGGTGGGGGGCGGTGTTGCTTTCTGCGAGAAGGCCAGAGCTGCCGACCAGCATGCCGTCGCCGTAAGCCGCAAAATCCTTCGATTCCGGCGAGGTGCTGAAATGAATCTGGTACGCGGCATCATTGTGAACGGGAGCGGTCTCGATCCCTTGAATCGGTTCGGCAAGGGCTAGAAACTTCAGCATAGCGTAGCGGTCCTCACGGGCCTCAAACGCTTGCGAAACAAGAGATACACTTCGGCGTTGTTCCGAGAGTTCCCAGACCAAAAAGGCGCAGCACTCGACAGCCTTTTCAAACCAGGCGCGCGGCGGATTGCCTGTACGGTCAAGGAAAATTTCGACCGAGCCCAGCTCCTCGCTCGAATACTCACGCACCTGCAGGCTACCCGTGTGGGCAGAGCTTTTCCAATCCACATGCCTGGCGCTTTCGCTCGCGATGTAAGGACGTATGCGGTACAGGTCCGCTCCCTGGCCACGATGATCTTGTGCGGTCTCACCCAAGATGCCGCTCAGCAGTGTTTCAAAGCCGGGTTGAGGATCGAGGCAAGGGTAAACCAACGTATCCTTGCGAAGAGCAACACGGGCTGTTTTTTCGATGAAGCCGAAAGGAAACCGCGTAGAAAGCACGAACAGGTTTTCGCGGTGTGCCCCCCGGCGCGGAAAGATGGCCTGGACGGATTCCTCAGCGGTCCTGCGGCCTGGCAATACCGGGAAATAAAGCGGCTCCGGAACGACAGCGTTGACGCCCTCAGAAGCAAGGTGAATGGAGAACGATGGAATCAACCACTTGCTGTTACGAAGCCGGAGACGTGCGGGGGTAGCGCGGCGCGCCGAGACGTGATCTGGCAGGATCAACTCCAGTTCCAAACCGGCCAGAACCAGCTTGCTGATCAGGCCTGAAACCAGAAGCGTGGCGAGCATTGCGGCCACAATCAAAAACAGCAGGTTGTTGGCTGAGACCAGCGCAGCCGTTCCCACCAGGAACAGGGCGACGAAAAACAGGATGCCTCCGCGCTTGATGCGGTAGCGGTTGCGGGTCCAATCGCGAAAGGTCACCTGTTGCCATACTGGAACGAAATGGCCTACAAGTCTATCGACAGCTATGGCGTGATTGGCGATTTGCATACGGCGGTGCTGGTGGGCACCGATGGATCGATCGACTGGGCGTGCTTCCCGAACTTCGATAGCCCGAGCGTATTCGGCGCGATTCTGGATGAGAAGAAAGGCGGGCATTTCAAGGTTCACTCCACGCGCAAAGGCAAGTGCAAACAGATGTACTGGCCCGATACCAATGTGCTGGTCACTCGCTTTCTGGACCCGGATGGCGTGGGCGAAGTGGTGGATTTTCTGGTGATCGCTGAAGTGGGGCGCCCTTGGCGGGAGTTGATCCGTGTGGTTCGGTGCGTGCGTGGGACGGTCCGGTTCCGGATGGAATGCGCGCCGCAGTTCGATTATGCTCGAGCGGAACATTCCACGGAATTGCAGGGAAGGCATGCGCAATTCACGGCCATGGTGGAGGGAGTTGAGGCGCGGATGGAACTGACGGCTTCTATCGATCTGGAAGCTCACGGGGGTGCGGTGGCAGCTTGCGAGTTTGAGTTGCCGGAGAACGAGTGCGCCACGTTCGTGCTGCGGTTCGGGGAGAAGCGGGAAGCCGCGTTGCCCGAAGACCTGAACCAGTGGGCGGACGAACAGATGCAGGGCACCATTGCGTATTGGAAAGCGTGGGCGGGCCGGTGCAAGTATCATGGCCGCTGGCGCGAAATGGTGGTGCGCAGTGCGCTTTCCTTGAAGTTGCTGACCTATGCGCCTACGGGAGCGATTGTCGCTGCGCCTACCTGCAGCCTGCCTGAGGTGCTGGGCGGCGAACGCAATTGGGACTACCGATATACGTGGGTACGGGATGCAGCATTCACGGTCTTCGCCTTTCTGCGGCTGGGGTACCAGGAGGAAGCCACGGCCTTCATGGAATTCATCCACGGCATATGCCGGACGGACCAGGAGACAGGGCCGATTCAGGTGATGTACCGGATCGACGGATCGGCGGAGTTGAAAGAGTTCACGCTCGATCACCTGGAGGGGTATCAGGGGTCGCGCCCGGTGCGGGTAGGTAATGCAGCCGCCGATCAATTGCAGCTTGATATCTATGGCGAACTGATCGATTCTATCTACCTTTACAACAAGTACGCGCAGCCGATCAGTTGGGATTTGTGGACGAATGTACGCAGCATGCTGGACTGGCTTTGCGACAACTGGGAGAGGCCGGACCACAGCATTTGGGAAGTGCGCAGCGGCCCGCAGCAATACACGTATTCGAAGATGCAGTGCTGGGTGGCGCTGGACCGGGGTATTCGCATCGCACGCAAGCGGAACCTTCCGTTTCACTTTGAGCGCGTGCTGACGGAGACGCACCGCATCTACGAAACCATCATGGAGAAGGGCTGGAGCGAGAAGTTGCAAAGCTTCACGCAAACCTTCGACAACGATGCCGCCGATGCGACCAGCCTGCTGTTTCCGCTGATGCTGTTTGCGGCACCGCGCGATCCGCGGATGATTTCGACACTGGAGCGCGTAAGAAAGGAACTGGTGAGCGATAGCCTGGTGTACCGGTACAAGGCCGGTGAGGGCGATGGGCTGAAGGGGAACGAAGGCACGTTCAGCGTGTGCACGTTCTGGATGGTGGAAGCGCTGGCGAGGGAAGGCAAGGTGGACGAAGCGCGGCTTACGTTCGAGAAGATGCTGACGTATGCGAATCACCTGGGGTTGTACGCGGAAGAGATTGGACCATCGGGCGAGGCAATGGGGAACTTTCCGCAAGCGTTCACTCACTTGGGATTGATCTCCGCCGCGTTTACATTGGACCGTGCTTTAAGCGGGTAGAAGGCGATACTATACGTCCTATGCGATTGGCAGCGGTATTGTTGATGGGACAGATGCTTTCGGCGGCTCCTTATCTGATGTACGTGGGGACTTACACGCAGAAGACCAGTAAGGGGATCTATGCGTTCCGGTTCGATCCGAAGACCGGCACAGCGACGGCTCTGGGAGTGATGGCGGAGACGCCCAGCCCTTCGTGGCTGATTCAATCTCCGAATAAGCAGGTGCTCTATGCAGCAAATGAGCTGAGCGATTACCAGGGGATGAAGAGCGGAGCCGTGAGTGCCTGGCAGATGGACAAGGCCACGGGCAAGCTGAAGCAGTTGAGCATCGCGCCTTCGCGCGGAGACGGGCCCTGCCACCTGGCAGTGGATGCGCAGGGCAAGTTCGTCTATGTCGCGAACTATGGCGGGGGAAACGTGGCGCGCTATCCGGTGAAGCTGGACGGATCGCTGGGTGAATCGGACAAATTCGTGCAGCACGCGCCGAACGCTCACGCCCATGCGATTACGGTAGCGCCGGATAACAAGACGCTGCTGGTGAACGATCTCGGCATGGATCAAGTAATTACGTATGACCTGGATTTGAATAAATTGGGAGAAGTGACCGGCAAGAAAGGTGCTGGACCGCGGCATCTCGCTCTGAGCCCTTCGCACAAGTATGCGTATGTGATCAATGAACTCGAAAGTTCTGTGAGCTCATATAAGTACGACGGCCGTACGCTAACTCCGATGGGAAGCAATTCATCTTCCCTGCCCGCAGGATTTACCGGCAAGGATAGTTCCGCTGAAATTGTAGTGCACCCTTCAGGCAAATTTCTCTACGCTTCGAACCGGGGCGCGGATACGATTGCCATGTTTCCCATCGGGAAAGACGGCGCATTAGGAGCGGCAGAGCAGATGACCTCTGGCGGCAAAGCACCGCGGAGCTTTGCGCTCGATCCGACCGGCAGTTGGATGCTAGTGGCGAACCAGAATACAGACAATGTGGTGATCTATAAAGTGGACAAGCGTACGGGCAAGCTGACGGCTACCGGGCGGGAACTGAAGACCAGCATGCCGGTAAACGTGCTGTTTATTCGCTGACGTTGTGAATTTTGTCGCGGAATTCTTCCGCTAAAGCATCAACCGTTATATTTCTGGTAAGCTCTTCCATTTGAGGATCTGCCCGGGGGCCTTCCATACCCATGTGCTCGCACATACTAAAGAGCGTTTGCAAGATCTTGGTGCCTTCTTTTTCAGCAAGCAGATTGATTTGCAAGTGCAGGTGATCGCGTTCGTCGGCACGCAAAGCCATACGGTTCTGCTTCATAAGCACGAAGGCGGAAAGTAAGACGGCTTCGCTGGACATGACGGTGCTGAGCATGGCGTAGGGGTAAGGATCGAAGCGCGGCACCGGCGGAACGTACCCGGCATTTATGAGGAACCAGAGAACGAGACCGGCCAAATGGATGAGAATGAATGTCAGGCTACCGCTGAAATCGGCTATGGAGTCTACGACGCGATCTATGTGAGTGCGGCGCTCGCTGAACTGCTGTTCCATATTGGCGATAGCATCGATATTCTCGCGGACAACGGTGGACGGTGTGGGCATTACTTGGAAGTAGAATCTTTCCAGCCCTCTTTCGCGGACTTGGCGGCTTCTTTGATCTTCTCGCCTGCTACTTTGGCGGCTTTTTCCGTTTTATCGGCGGCTACATGGGCCATTTTGCCAGCTTTGTAGGCAGCGTCATCGGCGTCGGTTTTTGCGCGCGAATCGGTATTGACATTCGTACAGCCGGTGACAAGAAGGCTGGCGATGGCGAGAAAAGCGGCAGAGTATCTCATTGGTCTCATTATGATGGTTAGATGCCTATGACGGTGTTTGTAACCGGCGCAACAGCCGGGTTTGGGAGCGCGATTGCGCGACGTTTCGCACAAGATGGTGCGCGGGTAATTGCCACGGGCCGGCGCGGAGACCGGCTGGATGCTCTACGGAAAGAATTGGGTTCCGAGAAGGTACTGACTCTCGAATTTGATGTGCAGGACCGCGCCGCGGTAGAACGTGCGATTGCGGAGTTGCCGGCTGAGTGGGCCGGGATCGATTTGCTGGTGAACAACGCCGGACTGGCGCTGGGATTGGAGCCGGCGCACCAGGCGAACCTGGACGAGTGGGAAACCATGGTGGATACCAACATCAAGGGCCTGCTGTATTGCACCCGAGCCATTTTGCCCGGCATGGTGAAACGCGGGCGCGGGCATGTGGTGAATATCGGTTCGACGGCGGCTGAATTTCCATATCCGGGGGGGAATGTCTACGGCGCGACGAAAGCGTTTGTGTATCAGTTCAGCCTGAACATGCGGGCCGATTTGGCGGGTACTTCGGTGCGCGTGACCGACATTGAGCCCGGCTTGTGCGGCGGCACGGAATTTTCGAATGTACGCTTCCACGGCGACGACGCCAAGGCAGCTTCCATGTATCAAGGTGCGGACCCGCTGACGGCGGAAGATATCGCGGACGCGGTGCATTGGGTGGCGACGCGTCCGGCACGCGTGAACATCAATTCCGTGGCGATGATGCCGGTTTCACAATCGTTCGGGCCGTTTGTGATCCAGCGCAAGAGCTAGGCCTCCAGCTTCCAGGGGGCGCGGTATTTTGCCTTGAGGTAAGGCTTAGCCGCGTCCTGCTTAACGGTCCAGTTTTGTTCGTCCCAATCGAGGTGGAGCTGGGTGCGGAGAGAGATGTTGGCGAGTTGGCAGACGGTGGAAGAGCGGACGCAGGTTTCGATTTCGCTGATGGGCTTATCGCGCGACTTGATGCAGGCGATCCAGTTTTTCCAGTGCGGGACGTTCATGTCGCGCAGGGCGGGATCGTTCTCAAACGTTTGCGCTTCGATCTTGGAGCCCTTGTTAGGGATGAGCCAGCAGCCGGAGCGATTGACGAAGACGGAAGCTTCTGTGCCGTGAATGACGCTGCCGTTGCTTTGGTTCAGGTTGAACATGGGGAGCGGGTTGGCGGTGCGGCTTTCATAGCTGGCGAGGAACTTGGGGTAGTGGAAAGTCGCGAGCATCGTGTCTGGAGTCTGGACGTTGTCTTCGACGTAATACTTGTCGCCTAGAGCTACGATGCCGGTGGGCATCACTTCGTCGAAACACTGATGCAGAGGGTCGATCAGATGCACGCCCCAATCCGTCATGGCACCGCCGGCATAATCCCAGAAGTAGCGGAAGGTGGGGAATGTGGCGGCTTTGACGCCCCAGCGGTTTGCGTTGAAGGGGACTTTGGGAGCGGGGCCGAGCCACATATCCCAATCGAGGCCAGCGGGGATTTCGCCGCCATCAGGGGGGTTGCCGTAACCGGCTTTCTTGGTCATGCCGCTTTGGAACGCGTGGCAAAATGTCACGTCGCCGAGTACGCCGGAGTGGGCTAGTTCCGAAGCTTTCAAAAAGTATCCGCCGGAACGCTGCATGGTTCCGGCTTGCACGATGCGTTTGTACTTGCGGGCGGCCTGCACCATTTTTTGGCCTTCTTCGATATAGACACCAGCCGGCTTTTCGACATAGACGTCTTTACCGGCCTTGCAGGCTTCGACGGTCATGTAGGCATGCCAGTGATCTGGCGTAGAGACGCAGACGGCATCGAGCGATTTATCGGCGATGATGTCGCGGAAGTCTTTGACGAGCTTCGGCTCGAAGCCGCCGCGCCGGGCTGAAGCTTGGGCGCGTTCAAGATGGGGCTGATAGATATCGCAGAGGGCCGCGGGTTGGATCTCCGGAACTTTCATGGAATAGCTGAGATTGCCGGAACCCATTGCGCCTAGGCCGATGAAGCCGACGGCGACACGGTCGTTCGCACCTTTGACGTTGCCCGTGAAGAGGGAGGTGGTGAATGTTGCTGCGGCGCTGGCTAAGACTTCTCTGCGAGTGGGCATAGGCGGATTATATGTGAAGGCAGCGGAGGAGGGCTTGTGCCACTTCTTTTCCGCGTTCGCCTACTTCTCCGATGGGCCCTACGCAGGCGGGGCATCCGGTTTCGCAAGAGCATTGAGCGATTAGTTGCGTGGTGCGGCCGATCAGATCCGCATGCATCCGGTAGAGCGGGGCGCTTTGGCCGATGCCGCCGGGGTAGCTGTCGTAGAGAAAAATGTGGATGGCGGTGGCGCTGAGGCCTAAGTCACGCGGATCGCACATGAGCAGGAGCGAGGCTACGGTGCGGAGCGCATTGGCGAGGCCGGTGATTCCGTTCTGACGTTCGACCGGAGTATAGGGGAGAGCCGCCAATTCTTCCGGCTGGAATTCCAGCCAGTAGGACGTGGTGTGCATTTCCTGTTCGGGCATGCTGAGTTTGCCGGCGCCCACGTTTTCGAGAGTGTAGAACTTGATTTTCTTAAAGCCGACGATTTGGCGGTTGACGCGGACATCGCCGTGGGCTTGGTGCTGGTGCTGTTCAAAGGTACGGAGAATCGCGACCTGCGTGTAATCGATCGCGTCTGTGTAGTAATCGCAATCGACGCGCTTGACGTAGGCTTTGCGCTCTTTGTAATCGAAGTGCTCGACATGGAATTGCTTGGCTTCGTGGAGATAGATGGCTTTTTCGTGGAGGGTGGTGAGGGCGGTGGTGAAGCTGACGTCGGCAATGACCTTGGCTTCGCCGGTGATGTCGATGACGACGAAGTTGTCGCTTGAGACGGCGCGGAGCGAGACGGTGTCGGCGGGGTAGGTGTCGCTGGTCCAGTGCCAGGTGTCGCCCGAGTTATGGAGGAAGCCGGATTCGGAGAGGAAGCGGCAGAGGTCAGTCGCATCGTGCGTGCCGAAGAGTTCGCCGGTTTTGAGGGGCAGTTCGAAAGCGGCGCACTTGAGGTGATTGAGCAGGATCTCGAGGTTATCGGCGTTGACTTGCGCGTGTTCGGGGGAAGCGGCGAAGAAGTATTCGGGGTGCTCAATGATGTACTGATCGAGCGGCGCGCTGGAGGCGACTAGGACGGCGGCGGAAGGACTCAGGCGCCTGCCGGCACGGCCCGCGCGCTGCCAGGTACTGGCGATGGTTCCCGGATATCCGGCTAGCACGACGGCATCGAGTGAACCAATATCGATACCGAGTTCGAGAGCGTTGGTGGCGACTACGGCGCGGATGTTTCCGGCGCGCAAGCTCTGTTCAATCTGACGGCGTTCACGCGGGAGGTAACCGCCTCGATAGCCGCGCACGGATTCGGTGGGGATGTTGCCGTTATCGCACGCGTCTTTTAGGTAAGTGATTAGGACTTCAGTGGCGAGGCGATTGTTCGCGAAGATGAGTGTCTGCTGGTGGCGCGTGATGAATTCGAGCGCGATGCGGCGGGTTTCGTTTATGTAGCTGCGGCGGATGCCGAGTTGGCGATTGATGACCGGGGGATTGTAGAAGATGAAGAACTTTTCGCCGGCTGGGGCGCCGCTACGATCGTGGATCTGGCAAGTGCGTCCTGTTAGGGCGAGGGCGAGTTCTTGCGGGTTCGCGATGGTAGCAGAGCAGCAGATGAAGACGGGTTTCGATCCGTAGAAATCGCAGAGGCGGCGGAGACGGCGGAGGACGTTTGCCATGTGGCTGCCATAGACGCCGCGGTAATAATGCAACTCATCGATGACAATGTAACGAAGGTTTTCAAAGAGCTTGGCCCACTTGGTGTGATGCGGGAGGATGCCGGAGTGCAGCATATCGGGATTGGTGAAGACCACGTTGGCCCGCTGGCGGATGGCGCGGCGTGCGTCCTGCGGAGTATCGCCATCGTAAGTAAAGGCGCGGATCTGGGAGCCCATGGATTCGACGAGCGATTGGAATTCGTGGAGTTGGTCTTCGGCTAAGGCTTTGGTGGGGAAGAGGTATAGGGCGCGCGCCCCTTCATCGGCAAGGAGAGCGTTGAGGACGGGGAGGTTGTAGCAGAGCGTTTTGCCGCTGGCCGTGGGGGTGACCATGACCAGGTCTTGCGCGTTTTCGACTGCGTGGAAGGCTTCGGCCTGGTGGCTGTAGAGCTGAGTGATGCCGCGCTTCGATAGGACTTCGGTGAGTGCGGGGGAGAGAGATTTGGGAAGGGGCGCGAAGGTTCCTTCGGTGGCGGGCTGGTGATGAATTGCGCGGACGGGGGAATCCTGAAGTTTGGAGATGGTTTCGAAGCGGTCGATTACGGCTTTCAGATGGGGGCTGATGGCGCGATCGAGCCGCGTGGTCATCTCCGGGGTGAAGTCGGGTTCGGGGAAGAGAGAGGGTTGCGGGGATGCGGGGGTGAGAGACATGCTTCGCCTTTTGTTTGCCTAGTTTAGCGTAAGAGTCTCCCGGCCATGGCCGGGACCACTGTTTACGGGCGGACGAATTTGTAGCGTTCTATGGTGGCGGTGACCTGGTAAGGCATTTCGGGATTGCAATCGGCGGAATCTTCGATGCGGAGGACTTTACCGAAGCAGTGAATCTGGACGGGCTGAGCACCATCAGCGAGGGTGATGGAGAATTCAATTTTGCCGCCGATTTTAACTTCTTTTGCGGAGGGGAAACAGACGCCGCCGCTGCTGATGTTGGACGTTTTGGTGACGCGGGCTACTCGCTTGCCGCCGACTACGGAAATCTGGACCGGGAGATTAATGGGAAAGCGCTTTGCCTTTCTTTTTTCGACCGATTCTTCCGCCATAATTTCTTATTATCGGGCTAGGCTGCGCTTTTTTCCAATTCTTTCACTTGTTTCAGCTGATAGATTTTGCAGCCCTTTTCCTCTTTCATTTGGTAAGTGATCCGAACGGCTATCTGGCAGGCGCGGCGGCTGCTCCAGATGATGGAATCCTTCTGGATGGTGAGTTGTGGAGTTTGGTCGGTCATCGTCTCTACGCTCATGGTGCGGGTCTGAATCGGGAATTTCGGGCGGATTTTCCCTAACTTGTTGGTTTTGCGAGGTAAATTTCGTTTCTATTTCTGTCACCGGCCGTTCGGGTTCTTGGGAAACTAATTCTTCCGAAACGAACCCAATTTCCGGGGACGAGGAATAATTCGGATTATCTACCTCTTCAAACTCGAGGGATTGGTGGGGGATATCTCCGGCCAGGATTGCGGCGCGGCGGAGGACCTGGGTATGGCGGACTTCTTCGAG
>JAABUK010001266.1_pt1 | contig 48913 bp, 42 predicted proteins | sample 5559141 | NCBI WGS metagenome assembly JAABUK01 (sample SAMN10711869, study PRJNA513367) | rock metagenome | isolation source: Antarctica rocks | place: Antarctica: Victoria Land, Pudding Butte nord | collected 2016-01-03 | reverse complement strand
CAGGCGCGGTGGCAGCAGCGTCGGCTGGCGCGGGTGGCCCACCGCAGCACCGCGCACCAGCTGCCGCCCCTGCAGGACGCCAACCAACAACGCCTTACGGCCGCGGCCGGGGCCAGCGCCACCCGGGTCGAGCGGGCCCTGCACATCCTGGGCGACCGCGCCCCGGATCATTTGCGGGCGGCCGGGGCGTTGCGGCTGCATCACCGGCACGCGTCCCTGGAAGAGCTCGGGCGACTCGCCGAACCACCGCTGAGCAAAGACGCGGTCGCGGGGCGCCTGCGCCGGCTGCTGGCCCTGGCCGACAGCATTGCCCACGACCGCGGCATACCCGACACCGCATCCGCACTCACCACCGAGCTGTGGCCGAAGAAGTAATCCGGCTCTACGACATCAGGCGTGGTGAGCGTCCCCTAATCCGTGTTGTGCGGTGAGTGTGCCAGGTGGTGCCGCAATGGAGGAGCAGGCGTAGCCGGTAGTTGTCGAAGTTGCGGAACCCGAATCCGACGCGTTTGATCCGCTTGATGAGCAGGTTCACCGCCTCGGTAGGACCATTGCTGGCGCGGCCGGTGTGGAAGTGAGCCAGCAGCTGGTCCTGCCAGGCGCTGATGGTGCGGGCGAGGCGTTGCAGCTCGGGGACCGCGGCGTCGGCGCAGACGGTATAGAAGGTGAACAACCGGTCTCGGGCCTGGGCGAGTGTGCGGGCGCCGTAGACGTGACGCAGCTCTTGGGTGGCGATCCATGCCGCGCCTACCTGACCGCTCCGATCGCCGGCGGCCAGCCCGGCGAGCAGCCGGGTATAGCTTTTCAGGGTGTGGCGCTCAGCGCCGCGCAGCAGCACCCGCCGAATCCCGTACAAGGGGTCTCCGCGCCGGCCCCGGTGTCCGAGGGTGTCCTGCTGGACACGGCGGCGCACGGTGTCGAGGGTGTTCTGGCCCAGCTTGACCGCGTGGAACGGGTCCAGCACGACGGTGGCGGTGGGCAACCCTGCGCGCAACGCAGTGTCATAGCCGCGGAACGGGTCCAGAGCCGCGACCTGCACTCCGGCGCACCACTGCGCGCCGCGTCCGGACAACCAGTCGCTGACCACGGCCCCAGAGCGACCCGGTACGACGTCGAGCAGCCGGGCGGGGCCACCTCCGGTCGGGGCCAAGTCCACCAGTCCGGTGATGAACTGGGTGTGGTGCCGGGCGGTGGCAGCCAGGAATGCCGTCTCGTCGACCCCGAGGCGGGTCACCGCTCGGTCCACCCAGGCGGCGTCGAGGGTGCGTTGGCCGAACTCCCGGACAGCGCGCATGACCGTCGGCCAGCCCACCCCGAGGTCGGTAGCGACCTGGGCGATGCTGACCGCGTCTTGGCCGACCCGCCGGCATGCCTCGGCCCGGGCCCGCTCAGTGAGCACCCCCTTCGGGCGGATCGCCTCAGTCCGCTCGGAGAACGTCACCCTCGGGCACGCCCGGTACCGGCAGCGCCACACCCGCTTCGACCAGCACAACAGCACCGGGCGACCGCCGGCGGGCAAGTCCCGGACCAGGCGCAGCCGCCGGTCGTGCAGCACCGCCACCACCGCACACGAGGGGCAGCCCACAAAGTCCTCGGTGGTCTCCACCTGCACCTGCAACTCACCATCGCATTCCGCGCTGGCGAGCACGCGGAACCCGGGCAACCCCAGCATCTCCGCAGCCGTGTCCTGCTGCTGCACCGTGGCTGCAACAGCAGCGGGCAGCGCTCTATCCTCAATCTCCACCTGGGGCCTCCGTGTCCGTGCTCTTGGTCGAACACGAATCGTGAGGCCCCAGGCCCGACTCCTACGCCAAGCTGAAGGTCATGTCGCGACGCGCCTCGCCACGCGTCATGTTGAAGAGCCCGGCGTGGCCCTGGTGGCAGTGGGCGACTCGGGTCACTGCGGTGCCCTGGGAATCTACAGCGCGGACGCGGCCGCCGAGGGCATGGCCTCACTGGTGTTCTCCACCGGTCCGGCCGTGCTGCCACCCTGGGGTGGTGACCGGCGTCTGCTGTCCACGTCACCGCTGGCCGCCGGGTTCCCGGGCACGTCGGGCCCCATGGTGGTGGACCTCGCGATGAGCGCTGTGGCGCGCGGCAAGATCGCCGCGTATGCCGCGCGCGGTGAGCAGCTGCCGGACGGATGGGCGCTGGACGCCGCGGGCGAGCCGACCACCGACCCCGCAGTCGCGCTCACCGGGATGCTCTCACCGCTGGGCGGCGCGAAGGGGTTCGCGCTCGCGTTCATGGTCGAGGCCATGACCGCGGGGCTCGTCGGCCCGTCGAGCGCGCAGCAGGTCGCCGACCTGTTCGACCCCGGGGCTATCGGGCGGCGTCAGGGGATCGCCCACCTGGCCATCGTCATCGATCCCGAGCGCACCGACGGTGCGGGTAACCCCGCCGGCGCGGCCGAGCGCCTCGCGGAGCTGGCCCGGGCGACGCAGGAGGCGGGGGGGGGGCGCGTACCGGGCGCCCGTCGGTTGGCCGCCGCCGACGTCACCGACGACCTCGTGATCGACATCCCCGACCCGGTGTGGGACGCGCTGGCGAACCGGTCGAGCTCCACCGAAGCCTCCACCTGACGGGCCATGAGCGCTGCGCGGTCACAGCTGCAGCACGTCCGGGCGTAGCCGCCCGCCCACTTCGACGCTCGGCCAAACCCCGTCGTGGGACAGAACCCGTGGTCCGTTGGCATCGAGGACGACGGTGTCCTCGACCTTCCAGCCCGCCGCGCTGGGGTTCCACGCGAGCACGTTGCGCTCGGTGAGAATGGTGGTTTCACCGGGAGAGCCGAGGACTTCGCGCGGAACGAAGCCGGTCAGCCCCCCTTGGTGGTGCCGGGTCCATTCGGTGTCGCTGAAGCCGTGCCGTGTGTAGGCGCTGATCCCGGCCTCGAACGCCGAGCCCAGCGTCGCACCGGGACGTGAAGCATCCAGGAAGGCCTGCTCGACTGCGAGCAGATCGGTGTAACGACCTCGGTCGGCCACCGGTATCCGGCCAAAGCTGACGATCCGGGTGACGCTGGCCACCAGGCCGTCGCGGCGCCCACAGACCACGACCATGGCACGAGCCCCGACGAGGTCCATGGTGGGCAGCGGGTGCCGGTGAGTCGCCATTCGCGGCGCACCCGCCACGAACAGGCAGATCGGGTCGATGCCCCGCTGCAGCAGCTGCGCGGCCACCTGCGCGGCCACCGCGTACTCGCTCACCGCCGGCCCTGCGCTCTCACAGGCAACTCGAGCGGACTCGGCGCACTCGCGACTGAGCACCCCGAGTCGGTCGGTCTGGGCACCGGTGAGCACCAGGCGCGCTGCACGCACGGCGGTGCTGAGGTCGGTGGCGCCGTCCAACGGCCGGTCGACGCCCACGTCGGTTCCGCTCGGCCACGCATCGGTGCGCGACTGCGTCCACGGGAGCACCGTCCAGTGCACGTCGAGCTCCGCGAGCTCGCTGTCCGCGAGGCGCGGAGCCTCGATGGCGTTGACGACGATCTGCACCGCCGGGTTGGTGTCAGCGTTGGCGATGACGACGTCGAAGCAGGCGCTGTCCAGAGTCTGTGGCACGTGCCAGCGGGCACCGGTGAGCCAGCCGAGTGTGGCCGGTTCGCGCAACAGCAAGGTATGCACGCCGGCGTCGGCAGCGACCCGCTTCAGCGCCTGCAGCTGTTCGGCCGGCTCAGCCATGGTCGACACAGCTGGTCACGAGCCCGGCGACGATCGCGCTCTCGAGGTCGAACGCGTTGCCGTCGAAGTCGATCAGCGTGACATCCGGCGGCGTAGGTCCGTAGCAGTGAGCCGTCCACGGTCGTCCCACGAGGTCGTCGGTGTTGCGCACGGACGCGTCCACCTCTACCCGGGGGATTACCGAGCCCTCGCGGGCCAAGATCGGCATCCGATCCAGTGGCACCTCCAGGGTGATCCAGTGTGGACCGTGGAGCTGCTCGTCGGTCAGCAGGTCGGTCCACCCGCCGTCGGGGACGAAGAACCGGCGTCGCACCGGGCCGTCACCATCATCGAAGACGGGGACCGCTAGCAGGTCGTCGCCGAGCATGAACTGTCCGTCGAGATGCTCGATCTCGGGCCCGCCCCCGCCCATGCTCATGGGGCGCATGACCGGCCACCCGTCGCGCGCGGCGGCCTGCGCCACTTGCCAGAGGTACGGGATCAGCGAGTAGCGCAGCCGTATCCACTCGCGAGCAATCTGAAGCGCGCGGTCACCGAACTGCCACGGCTCCCTGGGTCGCAGACCGTGGGCGCGCATGAGGGGGGACATCGCGCCCAGCTGGGTCCAGCGAACGTACAGCGCGGGCGTGAGCTCCGGACCGAAGAAGCCGCCGATGTCGTGGCTCCAGAACCCGGGGGCTGACACGGCGTAGGACAGCCCGCCGCGCACGGTCGCGCGCATGCCGGCCACGGTCGACTCGGCGTCACCGCCCCACTGACCGGGGTATCGCTGCGAGCCGGCCCAGCCGCTTCGTCCCCAGACCAGGGGAGCACGTCCGGTGGCGTCGGCGATCACCTCGCTGACCGCTTGGTTGTAGCGCAGCGGGTAGAGGTTGTGAGCATGCTGGGCCGGAGTGCCGTCGGCTAGCGCGACGTCGTCGGGCAGGGCCTCACCGAAGTCGGTCTTGAACACGGCGACGCCATCGGCGAGGAAGTCCCGGTGCAGGTCCTGCCACCAGCGCTTGGCCGCCGGGTTGGTGAAGTCCACGAGCGCCCGCGGTCGTCCGTCCGGCGTCGGGGTCTTGGTGATGGTCGCCAGTGATCCGTCGGTGCTGCGCACCAGGTAGCCCGCAGCTTCGGCCTCAGCGTGACGGGGCGACGCGGGGTCCAGGTAGGGCAGTTCCCACACCGAGAGCCGGAATCCTCGGGCTGCCAGCTCCTCGACGAACACCGCCCGTTCCCCGAAGCGCGCCGTGTTCCAGATGAAGTCGCAGTTGAGCCGGTCGACGACCAGCCAGTCGGGATCCACGTGCAGCATGTCGCACGGCACAGCGTGCGCCCGCATCGTGTCGGCGACCTCCAGCATCTCGGTGGAGCTGTGGTAGCGGCACCGCCCCATCCAGTACCCGAAGGCCCACAACGGGGGGACGGGGGAGCGCCCGGTCAGGGCGGTCAGCCCTGACAGGCGCTTCCCCAGCTCGGGCGCGACGACGACGTAGAGATCGAGCGCGTCGTCGGCCACGGACATCCCGAGCACCGCAGGACGTCCGTGACCCACGTCGACTCCGACCGTTGCCCCCGTGTTCAGCATCCCGGCGTAGCCGGACGTGGAGTGCCACACCGGGACAGGCTTGTACGCGAGGCCGGTGCCGGTGCCCATGGCGTCTTCGCTGCGCAACCGAAGGTAGCGCCCGTTCTTCACCACGGGACAGAACTGCTCGCCGAAACCGGTGATCAGCTCGTCGCTGCCCAGCTCGCAGTTCAGCACCACCGACTTCTCGTTGACCAGGACGGCGGGGGCCATCGCCAGTCCCGCAGCTTGTCGCAGCCGATGCGCACTTTGGAGCACCGCCGTGCCCGTCGACGGGTCGTGCACGCTGAGGCTGAACGGCACCCTTCCGACCCGAACGCACACCCCGGGCCCACGGATCGTGATGGCATCCTCGGCCTCCTCCACCTGAACCTGGAGGTTGTCGCCGCCCGGCTTCGGCTCGATGACGATGCCCAGACCGTCGCCAGCATCCTCGTGCACCCGGTGGCCCGGGCCGGCGAGCACGATTCGAACGCTGCCCTCAGCGACGACCGTGACTTCCAGCGTCAGCTTCGTCTCGTCGACCGCGGGGAGCGTCAGGTTGGGTAGATTCGGTAACGAGGTCTCGATCCCCTGCTCCTCGAGGGGCTCGCCCGTCAGCCACCCCGGCATGCCGGGAAGACCCACGACGGGTATGGCCCCCACCTCGATGACGGCGCCAGACTCGGTTACCCGTGTCCCACGAACCCGCCGCACCACACGGCACTCGTCGTCGCTGTCCATCTGCTATCCCTTCAACGATCCGGCGGTCATCCCGGCGACGAAGTGCCGCTGCAGGAACACGTACGCCACCACCAGCGGCGCCGAGGCCACCACGACCCCGGAGAACAGAAGGGGATAGTTCGTCAGGAACTCACCTTGGAAGTCCAGCAGTGTGAGGGGAAGCGTCTTCTTGGAGGGATCGTGGATGAAGAAGAGCGGATACAGCAGGTCGTTCCACTGGATGACGAACAGGAAGATCGCCGTCGCCGCGATGGACGGACGAGACAGCGGTAGCACGATCATGAAGTACGTGCGCCACGGGTTTGCCCCATCGATCGAGGCCGCCTCGAACAGCTCTCGGGGCAAGGTGCGAAGGAACCCGGCCATGATGAACACCGCGACGGGGAGGGCCGCGACAATTTCGATGATGATCAGGCCCAACCTGCTGTCGAGCAGGCCGAGGCGTTGAAACAGGATGTACTGCGGGATGATGTTGGCCTGCGCTGGCACGGCCATGCCCAGTACCAGGAATCCGTACACCGCCCAGCCACGCCAGCCAGGAATTCGCGCCACGCCGAAGGCGGCCAGGCTGCCGATGAAGAGGGTGATCACGACTGCTGACACGGTGACAATGGCGCTGTTGACGAAAGCCTGCCCCAACGCGCCCTGCCCGAGAGCCGCAGAGTAGTTCTTGGCGCTCACCGAGGACGGCAAGCCGAAAGGGGACGCGAACAGCTCGGGCGTCGTCTTGAGCGTTCCCGTGATCACGACGAGCAACGGAATGATCACCAGGAGCGCGTAGACCGCCAAGATGGCTCGTCGGCCGAGGCTGTGAGTCATGGCCGCCCCCTCACCTTCCGGCCCCGGTAAGTCTGACTGCCCGTCGCTGCAAGAACGTGACCAGCGCAATGATGATCATGAACACGATCGACTCGGCCGAGGCGTAGCCGAACTGGTTGTCCGTGAACGTCGTGTAGATGCGGGTGGACAAGATGTCCAGCGAAAATTTCGGTGGATTCCCGCCCAGCCCCAGGATGAGATCGAACGACTTGAACGACTGGATCGTGGTGTAGGCAACCACGATGGAGGTGGCCGGCGCAATCATCGGCCAGGTGACGTAGCGGAACCTCTGCCAGGTGCCCACCCCGTCGATGTCGGCCGCCTCGTACAGGTCCCGAGGAACTTGCTGCAGCCCCGCGATGAAGATGATCATCAGCTGTCCCGCGTGCGCCCAGACCTGGGCAATAGCGACGAAATAGATCGCCTGGGACGCGTTGCCGAGAAACGCGCTCTTCAGGCCGTCGAGGCCCACGAAGCCCAGGACTTGGTTGAGGAGGCCGAAGTTCGGGTCGTACATGAACTTCCACACGAAGGCGACCGACACCGAGGAGAGGATCGTGGGCAGAAAATAGATGGCCCGGAGGGTGGTGGACGCCCGGGAGTTGCGTTGCAGCAGCAGGGCGAGCAGCAACGAGAGCGCGGTCTGCAGGATCACGACCACCAGGAGGAACTTCAGGTTGTTGGTGACGGCGTTGCGGAAGAGGTCGTCGTTGGTGAAGATTGACGTGAAGTTCGAGAGCCCGACCAGCTTGTAGTGCGCGCTGAAGCCGTCCCAGTTGGTCACCGCGTACTGAAATGCCTGAACGGTCGGAACAGCGAAGAAGATGACGTAGAGCACCACTGCAGGAAGGGGAAACAGCCAGAGTGTCGGATGTGGCCGGGTGGCCCGGTGGGGGGGACGGCGTCGGAGGCCGAATCCACGCCACCGGCTGGCTGGCCCCGGGGTCGCCGCGCCCTGGCCGGTTCGGTGGGCGGGAACCTCGGTGGTGGGGACGCTCATGTCAGCCGCCCATCAGCGTTTCTGGTCAACGATGCGTTGGGCTTCCTGGGCGGCCTTTTCGGGGCTCTCGCCGCCGACCACCTTGATGCACGATCCTTCCACCGCGGAGCGTATGTCGAGGTTGGTGAACTGGAACCGCGGGGCCAGAATCGTCTTCCGCGTCAGCCACGGCGAAATTGTTTTCAGGTCTGGGTCGGTGTAGTCGACGTTCTTCACGGTGACGTTCTGGGCGGTCCCGTTGGCGTACTCCCCCGCAACCTTGGGGGTGGAGAGGTACTCCAAGAACGCAGCCGCGGCGGGCTGGTTCTTGGACGCTGCGTTCACACCCAGGATGAAGGTGGCGTTGTAGACGCCCTCGAACTTTGCCTCCGGCGCCGCCACCGTGATCGGTGAGATGAGGTCCACGGGGAACTTTGCTCCCAGCTTCCGGACGGCAGCGACGTGGTAGGAGCCGGTGGCCAGCATGGCGGCCTTCCCAGTGGCGAACAGCTGCTGCATCGGCTCGACCGAGGTGCCGGTGGAGTTGGGCTGGAAGTAGGGCGTCAGCTGGACATACTGGTTGAGGGTTTTGAGGAACCACGGGTCGGTGCACTTGTACTCACCGCTCTGGATTTTGGTGCACATGTCCGCGGAGGGCGCGTTGTTCATGACCATCGAGTTGAACAGCTGACCGGCGTTGCCGGGGTCGCCGCCAGGCCACGCGATCGGGACGAGACCCCGGGACTTCAGCTTGTCGCAGAGGGCAAGGAACGAGTCCCAGTCCTTGGGATTGGTGCTCGCACCGGCCTTGTCGAGCAGATCCTTGTTCGACACAGGCATGGTGAACACGACTTGATACGGAAAGCCCAGCTGCTTTCCACCCGAGCTGCCGACATCGAGGAGGGAAGGTTCGAAGTTCGAAACCCACTTCTGGTCGGAAATGTTGGTGTAGATCCCTGCCTGGACCATTGCGTCGAACTGGGCGCCTCGAAACGCCGCGAAGACGTCGCCCACCCCCCCGCCTCGGATCTGTTGGAGCGCGGCGGACTGGTAGTCGTTGGAAGGGGAGATGTCCTGCTTGATGGTGACACCGGGATGCTCGGCGTCGAAGGACTCGATGATCTTGGAGAACACGGCCTTGTCCTCGGCCCGCCAGTGCGCGAACGAGAGGCTGCCCTCAATCTTGCCGGACGTCTTGACCGGCGCAGCGCCCGGGGCGCTGCTCGACCCACCTGGTCCGGCACAGGCGGTCGCGGCCAGGCCCAGCCCACCGACGCCGAGCAGCTGCAGGGCGCGGCGACGGCTGTACCTGGGCGTCGAAGGTATGGGCATTATTCCTCCTGGAGTACTCATCTACCTGTCACCACTCGATGACGGGGATTTGGAGCTGATCGGCTGCGGCCCGCAGCCCTGGGCGAACGTCAGTCCAAGCCACTACCGTGTGATGGGGGAAGCCGCCGGACACCAAGCCGTGGACGAGGTCGTGAGCTGAGCCGTCGAGGCGGACGGCGGCAGTGTTTCCTTGAAATCTGTTCGGCTCGGGTAGTGACTCACCGGCGGCGAGGAGCAGGCGCAGACCAGAGCTGGTTGTCCGGTCTTCGGTCAGCCGTGCCATCACGACGCTGCCGGTGGCGAGTGGGAAGTCGCCGGCCACGCCGATGCGCCGGTTGCAGTGCACCGACTGGTGTGCGTCCAACGGGTCGGCGGCCAGGGAGGTGGCCGCCGAGCCGCAGTGCCACAGTCGGACGAGGTTCTCCCGGGTGTCGAGGTCGACGGTGTCGACCAGGTAGGTCGTGCCGCTGCCCAGCGCCTCCATCAGCAGCATGGTGACGGTCCCGTAGACGTCCCGTTCGCAGGCGGTCGGCGTCGCCTCGTCCGCCAACCGGGACAGTGCCGAGCAGGGGCACACACCGAGTTCGGTGGGGAACTCCGGCCAGCACCGCACGGCCACTGCGGACAGGGTGGCCTCCTCGCGCCACTCGCGGAGAGCGCTGGTGACCCCGGCCAGCCGCTCGACCTGTGCGGGGTCCAGCGCAGCGAGGGAGGGCTGGGCGCGCGTCGCGGATTCACGCTCGGCCGCGCAGTCGCTCTCGCTGACTGCACGGGTTCGCGCGAAGGCTTCCTGGACTTCGATGCGTTCCACCTGCAGCCCGAACACCCGCTCCAGGAGTTCGGGATCGTACTCGCTGGGAGTGAAACCGGTCGGCGGATCGCCGATGACCCCAATTCGCTTACCACGGAGGCCTTCCAGGGCGACTCGGGCCTCGGACTCGGGACCTCGGGCCCGGGTGACGCTCGGCGGGAAGACGGCGTCCGGCAGGATTCCGCGCAGCGCAGCCGCGAGCGTCTCGCGGACCTCGTCCTCCTCTGGATCCCCGTGCAGCAGGCGCACCTGGCCGCCGCTTCGAACCACCGCGTGTCCGAACAGGTTGGCCCCGCACAGCGAGTTGAGCCAGAGACGGTCGCCCACCGGACCGGGTTCACGAAAGGACCACAGCAGGAGCGGTCGGTCCAACGTGTCGTACAGGCGCAGCGCCGGCGATGCGTCGGAGAAGGTCGCGCAGATGTTGAGCACGAGGTCGACGTCTGCGCGCTGATCGGCGAGAGCGGCCTCCAGGTCATCTGGCGTCATGACCAGGTCCTCGGGACCGAAGATGTCGGCGCCCAGCTCCGTGAGGAGGGCGCGGGCACGGGTGAGGAGATCTCGCGCCGCATCGAGGGCAAACGTGGGTCGAGCAGTGGCGACCAAGGCCACGGTCGCCGGCGCGCTGGGGGTGCCGGGGTTCATGACCGGTACTCCTCGTCGACGATGTCGCACAGGTGCCGCATTCGCGCCACCGCGTCACGCTCCAGCGACTGCTGCACGTCGGCGGCGTCCAGGCACGCGCGCCACACTGCGCGTCCGGCGAGGAAGCCCGTTGCCCCGGCGCGCATGGCGGTGCGGACGGCCCGCGGGAAGTCGTCGTCTACACCGGAGGACAGCACCACCCACGGGCAGCCGAGCGAATCGCTGATTGCGGAGCACCGGGCGTGCAGCTCGTCGTCGGTGCCCCGGCCGTGCAGGGGCACCTCAGCCTTGTACAGGTCGGTGCCCAGGTGGCCCAGCTCCTGCGCCGCGGCAATCACGCCGCGGTCCCAGTCCCACTCACCGCCGCCGAGCGGCGGGCGGGACAACGGCTCGATGATCGACAGCACGCCGACCTGCTCGCAGCGGGACACGAAGCGGCGCACGGTGTTCACCCGAACCGCGGGATCGGTGTCCGGGCGCCAGATGACCAGCAGCTTCATCGCGACGGCCCCACGTGCGGCGTAGTAGGCGGGGTCGACATCCTCATCGATCAACGCATCCGCCACGATCTCGCGCTCTCCGGGCACGAACAGGTCCGCCGCCGCGATGAGGCCGCAGTCGGGCGCCACCGCCCCCTGTTCGATCGCTTGGTCCAGGACGAACTGCTTGTCCAGCAGCACTGCGGACGCGTACGGGGTCAAGGCTCGGGTTGCGGCGAGCTTGAACGCGGTCACCTCGGCGTCAGCGACGACGGGGTCGCCCCCGGTGGCCATCATTGCGCGCAGCGCCTCGCGCTGGTCGACGGCCAACATGGCCAGGCCCCCGGAGGGGCGTGAGATCGCGGCCAGGTTGGGGGGTGAAGCGGTGGCGGTCATTGGACTCTCCTTGCCTCGGTTGCCGGAGTGAAGGCAACGGCCTCGTCGTGGGTGGGGATCGCTGAGCGTCCGTCCAAACCACGGCACGACATCGCGGCCACCGTGTTGGCGTACGTGAGACAGCCGGACAGGGGCTCGCCGCGGATCACCGCGGCCAGCAGCGCGCCGTGAAAGACATCTCCAGCCCCCAAGGTTGAGTGCGCCTCGACCGACACGGCGGACGCGACCTCGAACGTGTCGCCACTGGCGGCCGCCGAGCCTTCCGCTCCTCGGGTCACCACGACCGTGCGCGCGCCATCGTGCACGGCGGCCCCGAGGAGATCGTCGAGGTCCGGGTTCCCCGGGTAGCGCAGTCGCAGGGCCCGCTCGGTCGGAACGTCCAGGTCGACGCCGACCGGGGTGAAACCGGCAATCGGATTTCCACCATCCACACTCAACCGGGGGCCGGCTCCGGCGCCCCGCAGGACCCGGCGAACGCCACCGATACCGATGTGGTCGGCGTGCACCCACGCCGCGGATGCGATGAGCTCGGCGACGTCGGGGCGCGCTGACAGGTCCAGCCCGGGCGAGGGGCGGTTGACGATCGAGCGGCTGCCGTGGGCGGACTCGACGAGCACCACGCTCCGGCCGCTCGATTCGGTCGCCGAGTGCATGACCCCCGCCACACCCACGCCGGCGTCGGCGAGCCCGGCCGTGATCTGCTCGGCGGATTCGTCGGACCCGACCGTGCCCACGAAGTGCACGTCAGGCACCCCCAACCGAGCCGCGGTCACGGCAGCCGTCGCTGCGGGACCGCCTCCCGCGCAGACGATTTCGAGAGCCTCGACGCGTGTGTCGCGGGCGGGAAGCTCGTGGACGAGCGCGACCGTGTCCCACGTCGCCGATCCGACGAACACGTAGGGGCCGCGCTGGCTCATCGTTGAACCTCCTTGTGTTGGGCGACGCTAGCCAGCAAATGTTCGATAGTCAACATTTGGTGGAGCGAGGGACGCCGGGAGTTGGCAGACTGCTCGGGGAGACCAGCGATCAACGGCAGAGCTATAGGGACGGAATGAGCGTGATCGAGAGTCCAGGGTTGGCCCGCCGGGAGCTGACGCCGCGGTACTACCGGAAGGGGGAGCGGCGACGAGGCGCAATCGTCGAACGGGTCCGCTCGACCGGGTTTGTCTCGGTCACCACCTTGGCCAGCGACCTGCAGGTTTCCGACATGACGATCCGGCGTGACATCCGGGTGCTCTCGGAGGTCGGCGTCGTCCGTGTGGTGCACGGTGGGGTGAGCCTGCCCCACGCCACGCTGCGCACCTCGGAGTTCGTCACCCGAGCGAAGGCAAACGCTGAGGCCAAGCGCCGGATTGCCGAACTCTCCGCCACGCTGGTCGCGGAGACCGACGTCATCGCTATCGACGCCGGGACCACCGCCTACGACGTAGCGACCCAGCTCCAAGCCGGGTTCGCCGGGACGGTCGTCACGAACTCAATCCCGGTCATTCAGTACATGCTTGAGCAACCCCGGGCGCGGCTGATCGGGCTGGGAGGCGAGCTGAACGGGCCGAGCCAGGCGTTCGCGGGCTCGGCTACCGCCGAGCAGGCTCGTCAGCAACGCGTGGCGGTCTACTTCCTTGGGGCAGCCGCGGTGAGTCGGCACGGCGTCTATGTCGAGGCCGACGTCGAGCGCGCGACCAAGCTGGCGGTCATCGGTGGGGCGGACCGCGTGGTTCTCGTCGTGGATTCCAGCAAGTTCACCGCGTCGGCGCCAGTGCGGCTGGGTGCACTTGACCTCCTCACCACGGTGGTGACAGATGCGTTGCCACCCGCAGCAATCCGTCGTCAGCTGCGCACCGACGCGGTGGAGGTGATAGTGGTCCCGCCGGCCTGACGCATCACTTCTCCCGCGCCCGCCGAACCCTCTTGGCCGCGTACACGGCCGCGTCGGCCTCGCGAACGGCGTCGGCGACGCTGGTGCCCGGGCGCGCGATGGCCATCCCGACGCTCGCGGCGACGGTCCCGGCGTCGCTGGTGACCCCACCGAGCTGGGTGGTCAGCTCCAGGTCGGGGAGCTGCCCGCGGGTGGTGTTGGTGGCGAAGGCGGTGACTCCCAGTCCGTTGGGTCGGTGATCCGTAGCTGCGCCCCCGGGTGCGGGGCGCTGTCCTGGTGTCTCGTCGAGTCGGACCGGAGGTGCCGCCGCTGCGGGTGCGAGGGCGCGCCTCGCGACTCCGTGGTGCGACGGTTGGCGCACGAGCCGCAGGGCTGTTGCCCACAGCGCTTCTGGTCGCGCTGCGCCGCTACCGGTGCACCGGGTGCGGGCACGTGTGGTGCCAGGTCACCAGCAGCGCGGCCGAGCCGCGGGTGAAGCTGTCGCGGCCCGGCCTGCGGTGGGCGCTGGAGGCCATTGTGTGCCAGCACCTGACCTTCGCCCGTGTCGCCGAGGGCCTCGGAGTCTCGCGGAACTCCGCACGCTTGTACCGCGTCGCGATCGCCTTGGTCACTGCCTTGCGCTGGGCCATCGTCAGTCCCATCGCCCGGACCTATCGACCGGGCCGAAGCCGACCCGGTAGGCGCGCTCTACGCGCGCACTTCGCGATGAGTCAACGACTACCCCTACACGCGCACTTTTCGCGAGTCAACGCGGGAGCTTGACCTCAGGCGCTGCGGCCTGTTCCATGTCAGTACCCGACCGCTATGCCGGCTGGCAGATGCTGCCTTGACATCGGTGGGGCAGAGCCACATCAGCCGGTCGGAAATCCGTGAGGTCCGGCGGCATCGCCTTGCCAGCGGCCGCTGTTCGGACCCGTACCCGGCGCGGTAGAGACACACCGAGCTGGGAGTACCCCTATGGCCGAAGTCAGCTACGTCGACGCAACCTGCCTGTACGCCGGGAACCCGGTGGCTGCGGTCGACGGTCTCAATCTGGATATTAAAGACGGCGAGTTCATGGTCCTCGTCGGACCGTCCGGATCCGGTAAGTCCACCGCGCTGCGCATGCTCGCCGGGCTGGAGGACGTTTCCCGTGGCGAGATCCGCATCAGCGGCGCGGATGTCTCGCGCCGGGCGCCGAAAGACCGCGACATCGCAATGGTGTTCCAGAACTACGCGCTGTACCCGCACATGAGCGTCGCGGAGAACGTGGGCTTCGCCCTCAAGCTCAAGGGCGTCTCCAAGGACGAGCGAACGAGAAAGGTCCGCGAGGCGGCCAAGCTCCTGGACCTCGAGCCTTACCTGGACCGCAAGCCCAAGGCGCTGTCCGGTGGCCAGCGCCAACGCGTCGCCATGGGTCGCGCAATCGTCCGGGAGCCGAGCGTGTTCCTGATGGACGAGCCGCTGTCCAACTTGGACGCCAAGCTGCGCGTGGAGACCCGGTCGAACATCGCCGCACTGCAGGCTCGCCTGGGCACCACCACCGTCTACGTCACTCACGACCAGGTTGAGGCGATGACGATGGGTCACCGCGTCGCGCTCCTCAAGGACGGCATTTTACAGCAGTGCGACACCCCCCGCAACCTGTACGACCGTCCACGCAACGTCTTCGTCGCCGGCTTCATCGGCTCCCCCGCGATGAACCTGCGCACCGCCGAGCTAGTGTCCGGCGGTGCGCAGCTGGGCAACATCGTGCTGCCGCTCAGCAGCACCGTCCTCGACGCGGCACACGCGGCGAACCTGAGCTCGGTCACCCTCGGTATGCGCCCGGAGTCGTTCACTCTGGCCGACGGCATATCCACGGACGGCCTCAAGCTGGAGGTCCGGCTCGTTGAGGAACTCGGCGCCGACGCCTACGTCTACGGCATCCTGCCCGGCGACGCACCCAACGCTAAACCGTTCGTCGTACGCTTCGATGGACGGGTTCCCCCGCGGATCGGAGAGACCGTCATGGTCGACGTCCGTGGCGACGAAGACCATGCGTTCCACATCGACACCGGCGAACGAATCGGTTGACTGGATCGGGCACCGCGGCAATAACTCGCGTCGTAGGTCTGCCGAGATAAGTTGGCATGTGAGTTATCGACGCCTTGGCTGGCGACGGCCTCGACGGGTGCTGGAGCCGGGCAGCGGTGTCGGGTCCTTCATCGGGTTGGCCCCGGAGTCGGCGAGCATGGTCGGCGTCGAGTTGGACTCGATGACCGCCAGGATCAGCGCGGCGCTCTACCCCTCGGCGCAGGTCCGCAACGAAGGCTTCGAGACCACCAGGGTCCCCGAGGGGACCCAGCCCCACGACATCACCCAGGCCAAGCACGACGAACGGATGGGCAAATTCGAGGCCACGTGGCGCGACCGTGAGGGGTTCGAGGGTGTTCCCTACCCCGGCCCGGTGCCCGACTCCGTGCGCGAGGGGTGGGAGGAGCGGGCGTGGACACCGACCGCCCCGTCCAAGCGGTACGCGCACCTGGACGGGGGCATTCGCGATGACCCCGGCTTCGCCACGGTCGCCATGCTGGAACACTTCGACGAGGAAACCCAGACCGCCCGCAAGGCCACCATCTTCGCCACCGACGTGCTGACCGCCCGCGTGCCGCGTACGAGCGCGGCCAATGCGGAGGAAGCGGTCGCGATCAGCATGGACGAGACCGGCACCCTGGACGTGGACCGCATCGCCGAGCTGTTGGGCCTGGACCCCGCTGCGGCACGGGCCGCGCTGGTGGGATCGGTGTTCGCCGACCCCACCGACTCCACCAGGTTGGTCACCGCCGCCCGGTACCTGTCGGGCAACGTGCGCACCAAACTCGCCGCCGCCCAGGCCGCTGTCGAGCACGACCCCGCCTACGGCGCCAACGTGGCGGCGCTGGCCGGGGTGCTGCCCCGCACCATCGAGGCATCCGAGATCGAGCTGCGCCCCGGTGCCCCGTGGATCGACCCGACCGACTACGAAGCCTTCGTGCGGGAAGTCTTGCAGGCCCCCTCGGTGGCCGTGGACTTCGCGGCGGGCACCTGGACGGTGGAGGTGTCGGGGTGGGAGCGCGGCTCGCCGGTGATGACCGAGGTGTACGGGACCGGGAGCTATGACGCGGCGAAGCTGCTGGAAGCGGTGTGCAACTCCCGACCGATTCAGGTGCTGCGCCCGAAGCAGGAGGTGGCCGAACGCGGCGGTGACCTGGTGGACATGGAGGAGACGTTCGCCGCCCAAGCCCAGGCCCGCAAGCTGACCGAGAAGTTCCGGGAGTGGGTGTGGACCGACGAGGACCGCCGCGACCGCCTGGTCACCGAGTACAACACCCGGTTCAACTCGCTGCGCCCCGCCCGCTACGACGGGTCCGCGCTGGCGTTGCCGGGACAGAGCGGACGCACCCCGCACCCGCATCAGCGGGACGCGGTGGCCCGGATCATCGCCGAGCCCACGGTGCTGCTCGACCATGTGGTCGGCGCCGGTAAGGCCGGGGTGATGGTGATGGGCGCGATGGAGCTGCGGCGGTTGGGACTCGCCCGCCAACCCTGGATCGTGGTGCCCAACCACCTGGTGGAGCAGGTGGGTCGGGAGGCCAAGCAGTGGTATCCGGCGGCGAACATCCTGATCGGGTCGAACACCACCAACTTGAGCGCCGCCAACGCTTCGCCGCGCAGACCGCGACCAGTGACTGGGAGCTGGTGCTCGTCCCCAAGTCGGTGTTCACGGGCATCACGGTGTCCCCGGAGCGCCAAGCCGCGCACCTGGAAGCCGCCGCCGCCGCCCTGCGCGCCGCCGCCGATTCCAGTACTGGCACCTCGTTCAAGCGGATGCAGCAGGCGATCCAAAACCAAGAGACACGCATCAGCAAGCTCACCGAGGCGGGCCGCAAGGACACCGGGCTGAACTTCGAGGAGTCCGGTTGTGACTACCTGCTGATCGACGAAGCGCACTACTTTAAAAATAAATTAAGGCCGTCTGGGGTGGCCGAGCTGGCGTGCACTCCTGGCGCGCAGCAAGCCGAAGACCTCGTGATGAAGCTCGCGGTGCTGCGCGATCAACGCCGCGACCGCGACCTCGCCGAGGGGCGGGCGCCGGGCCCGGAGCGGGTGGCGACGTTCTCCACCGGCACCCCGGTGGCGAACTCGCTGGGGGAGATGTGGGTGATGCAGTCCTACCTGCGCCCGGACCTCCTCGAAGCCGCGGGGGTCGGCGGCATCGACGCGTGGGGGGCGGTGTTCACCGGCACCACGACGACGGTGGAGATGAACGCCACCGGCAGCAAGCTACGCCCGGTGACGCGGGTGGGGGAGTTCGTGAACGTCCCCGAGTTGGTGACGATGAGCTCGGTCTACACCGACGCGGTCACCCGCGAGCAGGTCTCGCACAGCGGGCGCATCCCCGAGTTGGAGACCGGGGCGCGGCAGGTGATCAGCAAGCAAGCCTCCCAGGAGGTGCGGGACTTCATCACCGACCTGGCGTGGCGGGGAGCGCACTTCGACCCCAAGCGCCCCGACTTCGACAACTCGCTGAAGGTGTCCAACGACGGGCGCAACGTGTCGATGGACGAACGGATGGCTAACCTGGCCGAGCCGCTGGACGGGGGCCGGGTGGACCTGGTGGCCACCCAGGTGCAGCGGGTGTGGCAGCAGACCCGCGACACCGTGTACCACGACGACAGCGGGGCACCGCAACCACCACCGGGTGGGCTGCAGATCGTCTTCTGTGACCGCTCCACCCCGCACCAGAAAGACGGCCGCTGGTCGCTGTATGAAGGGCTGCGCGAGGAGCTGGTGGCCCGCGGGATGGACCCCGCGGCGATCCGGTTCATCCACGACTACCCGAAACCGGCGGACAAGGCGGCGCTGTTCCGGGACTGCCGCAACGGAAAGGTGGCCGTGTTGATGGGGTCCACGGAGAAGATGGGCACCGGCACCAACATCCAGGACCGGGCGGTGGCGTTGCACCACATGGACGTGCCGTGGCGCCCGGCGGACCTGGAGCAGCGGGAGGGACGCCTCCTGCGCCAGGGCAACAAGAATCCGAGTGTGCAGATCTTCAACTACGTCACCGAGGGCACGTTCGACACCGTGATGTGGCAGACGGTGGAAAAAAAGGCGCGCTTCATTGCGCAGCTCAAGACCGGTAACACCGACGAGCGGACGGTGGTGATCTAGGCGGTGACGACTTGGGGAACGCGGCCGCGGCGACGAAGGCGGTCGCCACCGGTGATCCCCGCTACGTGGAGCAGGTGTCACTCGAGGATGACGTGAAGCGGCTGACGGCGATGGTCCGCGCGCACAGCGACGCCAAGGGCCGCAACGCCGCGGAGCGGCGCTCGGTGGCGCGGGAGGTCACCGCCTGCGAGGGGCAGATGGTCGAGCTGGACCGGGCGCTGCCTGGCTTGGCCGCAAACAGCAGCGCACCGTTCGCGATGAGCGTGCGGGGGCAGACGTATCGGGAGCGGGCGGAGGCGGCACCCGTGTTGGTGGACAGCCTGCGCCACGCTTACGGAGAAGGGAAGCGCTACGGGAACACCAAGGAGTTCCCCGTCGCCGAGTTGCGGGGTGTCGGGGTGACGGCGAGTCGGATGCTGTCCAGCGACGAGATGATCGTGACACTGAGCGTGCCGGGGCGCAGTAGGAGTATTCAGGCGAAGGACTTCACTGGGATGGACACGGCGTCGGTCGGGTTGGTGCGGCGGGTGGAAAACATGGTCGCCGACACCGCCAACTACCGCGACGAACTGACCCGCCGCCACGACCATGCGGTCACCCGGATCAGTGAGTTGGAGGCCGTCGCCGACGAACCGTTCGAGCACACTGGTGAGTTGCGGGACAAACGGCAACGGCTCGACTCGCTCACCGCGGAGTTGCAAATCACTGCAGACAGCCCGGAAGCCAAAGCCAAAGAGGCCGAGCACCAGGCGCGGTTGGACGCCCGCGGCCGCCAACCGGGGTGGAGTCTTGCCCTGAACCCGACCCCAGCGCTGATCACGGAGTTTGGCCGCGACGAGCTGCTGCTGCGCGCCGGGCGCGACGGACGTGCCACGGTGACGGGGCAGGAGTTGACGGCGGAGCAACGCGCCATCCAGGACGTGATGGCGGGTCGCCGTACGAAGACTATTCGGCAGATCGTGGACCACGCCGCCCACAGCGGCAGCACGCTACCGAACCAGGAACGCGGCACGGGCCGCGGGAAGAATGGGCCTAGCTACGGTCGTTGACGCACTTCCCGTTCGCTCTCGGGCGTTGCGCCGCGGGTGACGAGTGCCGCCGCTGCTGGTGCACCACTGCACCCGGGAACCGTCGCAGTGGTCCGCCGGTGAGGGTCGGCATCAGGCCGCGGGTTCGGGCTTCGCTGCCTGTGCTGCGCTATTCGGGGCGGGGGTGGTGGAGGCCGCTGGCGGCGGCGTGCGGGTCGTGGGGCGTGTTCGCGGGGCTGCTGGGGGTTTGAGTCCGGTGCTGTTGAGTTCGGCGGCGGTCCACCCGCCGGCCTTCGCCGCGTCGAACGCGGTCCGTGCGGCCTCGCCGGTCTCTTCAACATGTTTCTGGGCGTGCTCGACGGCATCGACAGCTTTGCTGTGCGCGTCAGTGGATGACGCACGCGTCCGGGATGGGGCAGGCGTGATCACCAAGGCCGTTCCCAGGAGCGGGGGCCGGGTCCGCGGCTTGGTGGAGTATTTGTTCGGGCCGGGCCGCAGTGACGAGCACACCGACCCGCACGTGATCGCGGCGTACGACCCGATCTTGGTCGGTGACCGCGGCGACACCCCGCTCGGCCGGAAGATGCTGGCCGCGGAGCTGGACTTCGCCCGGGCGCAGCTGCGCCCGGAGGTGAAGGAGAAGTTCGTGTGGCACGGTGTCGTCAGCGTGGCCACCGACGACGGACACCTCTCCGCCGAGCAATGGTCCGACATCGCCACGACGGTCACCGACCACCTCGGGTTCAACCCCGACAGTGAGACCAGCGTGCGGTGGATCGCCGTGCACCACGGCGACAGCGCCGGCGGCAACGATCACATTCACCTCGTCGCCAACCTCATCAACGACGACGGCCGCAAACACAAGTTCATCCGCCCACCCGGCGTCATGATGGGCGAAGTCCGCAAAGACCTCGAACTCGTAGGACACGACCAGGGCAACGGACTCGGCCCGTACAGCCAGGCGGAGACCCGACGGGCCGAGGAGCAACGCCAGAACACTGCCGCCGAGAAGGCCGTGCCCGTGCAGTCCGTGACGGCCGCGGAACCGGAGACGGTGCGGTTGGAACGTCGGGTGCGGGCCGCGGCCAGCGCCGCCGTCGACGAGTCGGACTTCCTCCAGCACCTCGAGGAACAGGAGGTGGTGGTGCGCCCGCGCTTCGCCACCGGCGACCGCAGCAGGGTGGTGGGGATGAGCGTGGCCCTGCCCACCGGCGACGGGCAGACCCTGATCTGGCACGGCGGCGGGCGGCTGGCGAAAGATCTCACCCTGCCCGCCATCCGCAACCAGTGGGGCCAGACCACCGAGCAGCAGACCGCGGCGGTCGAGGTGTGGCACCAGCTCGAAGTCGGGGGCACGACGAAGACAGACACGGCCGATCGGGCGCAGCCCGTCACGGCTAACCGGACCCAGACACCGGACGGTGAACCGGTGGCGGCGGACCTGCAGAGCCGGGTCCGCACCGCGGCGCACGCCGCCACCGGCGAGGCAGAGTTCCTCGAGCAGCTGCACGCCCAAGGTGTGGTGGTACGCCCCCGCTTCGCCACCGGCGACTCCACCACCGTGGCGGGGATGAGCGTCGCCCTGCTCACCGGCGACACCGGGAACACCCTCGACTGGCACGGAGCGGGCAAGCTCGGCAAGGACCTGAGCCTGCCCGCCCTCCGTGAGCGGTGGGGGCAGACACCAGATCAGCAGGCCGCCGCCGTTGAGCTCTGGCGGCAGCTCGGCGCCATCGTGAAACGTCCCTCCGACCGTAACGCCACCGACGGGGCAAGCAAGCGCCCAGAGAACCCCGAGCCCGACTTCGCCGAGGCGATCGCGGACATCAACACCCTCGGCGCGTACGCCGCCGCACTGGGTGGCGACGACCCGGAGGCGGCGCGGGAAGCCGCCCGGCAAGCCGCGGCGGTTCTCGCGGCGGCGGCGTTGCGGGCCCACGGCCCCTCCGGTGGGGCCATCGGGTCGGCGGCCCGGCGGATGGCCCGCTGCGCCCAAGACCCCCGCAGCGGCCCGGCGCTGCGGGAGGTGATCCCCGCCCGGGCGGCCCCGCGGATGAGCATGACGAGTGCGGCACTGCTCAACGCCGCCACCGGCAAAGCCCAGCACGCCGGGTGGGTCGCGGTGTTCCACGCCCTGGCCCGAACCACCCAAGCAGTCGCCGCCGCGCAACGCAGCCAGCACGCCGCGGCGTGGGAAACCCAGGCAACCGCCCAGGCCGCGGAGAAGGTCCTGGCCTACGCCGGGCGAATGGACCAGGCGGTCACCGCAGCCACCCCGCCGGCGCCCGCCGCACCGGCACCGGCACCCGATGACGGACTGACTGACGCGGAACGCAACGTCCGCGACGTGATGGCCGGGCGACGCACCAAAACAATCCGCCAGATCGTGAACACCGCCGCCACCAACCCCACCATCGGGAACCACGGCCAGGGAGGGAAGCAACACGACCGCGGACGCGGCGGGCCGCGCCGCTGAAGGCGGGAAGTCACCCGACACTTCAGCCGGCGAGGTCTTTCAGCAGTTGAGCGTCCAACAGAGCCCGGTGGGTTCATTGGGGTAGTGCAAGTCCTGGCGGAGCCGACCGGCGGCGAGGAGGAGATCGCCGACGTCGGTAACCGTGGCCGCAGGCACCGTCGGTGGGTCTTCGATCAGCAACCCGATCGGGTCCACGCTGATCCGGCCGTCCTCGGTGACCCACAGGGCCACATCGAGGGAGGGCCGATGGCCCCCGCTCGGTGAGCAGCCGGTAGGCGATGCCGAGCCAGCGGGCCCCGGCGTTCGCCTCCAGCGAGTCCTGGTCAGGCACCAACCACTCCGGGTGCTGTCCGATGAGGGCTGGCCACTCCGCGGGGCTCTGGCTGGTTGTGTCAGTCTCAACTGGCCCCGGTGTGACGGGGCCAACTTCAGTTGACAGGATCACGACTAACCCGATCGGAGGCCCGGAACCGCCCGATCGGGTTAGTCGCCAGCCAAACGAGGCACTTCGGCGGGGGTTGCCGAACCTGGGTCGCACCAGAACCAGGTGCGGCCCAGAACTTCAGGCGGTCGTTGGGGTGCGCCCACGGGTTCCGACCATTCCTCGTTGCAGCCAGGTCGCGGCTGGTCGACGTGCACGTGGTGCACGAGCGGCCCGCCGGGCGAGTACCACGTCTCCCACGGCCAACCGTCCGCACTGCGACTCGACGGGATCGAGTAGACGACGGGGCCGTCGTCGGCCAGGAAGTGCGGGATGACCACCCAGCGACACCACGAGTACGCGTCTTGGACCGGCCCCATCATGGCGAGGAACTGGTCGCGATCGATCCCCAGGACCGCGAACGCAGCACTCACGCCGGTCAGGTCGAAGCGAGTCCGAAGTTCGTCGTTACCCGCGTTGAACAGAGGTTGCAGCCCTTTGGTGCGCTCGTCGTCAAGGCGCTGCCACCCCAGCCTACGGCCACTGCCGGGGGGTGCAGCGATCCAGCACTCGCGTGTCGCTCGCCCCGCCTCGTCGACGACCCAACGCTCCCAAGGGGTCCAGCCCAGCTCTTCCTCGGGTGGGACCGCGTGGATCACGGTCCGGGAGCCGTCACCGAGTGCAACCGACCACCGGTACCGGTCGTAGTGGTGCCTCGTTGCCACCAGCACCTGGGTCATCGCGGCTGGGTCGATCCCCATTGCGGCGAAGGCGTCGAGGACTCCCCCGTTCCGCAGCCGTTCGACGAGGGTCTCGGTCTGAGGTGCTGGCCTCACGGGTGCCCCGCCGGGCCGGGCGTGAGGGACTTTCGCCCGGCCCCGGCCACGACCTCCTCGGCCGACAGCGCCCGGCCACGGAGCTGGACGTCGTCGAGGTCCCCGGTGAACCGGTAGGCACCGTCGGAGCTGCGACCGATGCTGTCGGGTTGTGACGCTCCGGCCGTCGCGCCGTCCCAGGTCCGTAGGGCGGTGACTCGCTTCAGGGTGAGGTCGAGCGCCTTACCCGGCTGTTCGACGACCGGAACGTGGTAGCTGGTGGTGCCGATGCCGAAGGACCGGGCCGCGCCGTTCGCCGTCTCGACCCCGGCCAACGACGTGTCTCCGCTCGCCCGGCGGACCGTCATGGTGTAGGTCTGGGTGAGTTTTCCGCGTCTTGCGGTGAAGGTCAGTGGCTTGGACTCCCTGTCCGAGAGCCAGCTGATGCGGAACGGCAGCTCCATACGGGCCCCCGGTGACGCGTGCCCGACGATCAGCGCCAGGTAGCCCCTCGGAACGACGACGTCGTAGTGGTGAACGCTGGGGTTGAGGCCCGCGACCGGGCGCCCGTTGACCCACAGCCCCGCGAGCGCCGGGGCGCCGTCGAGGTCGGCCAACGATCGGGCCATGGTCTGGTCGGCAGCGGCGCCGAAGATGCGCACCTCATCGATCGCCCCGGCGAAGGGGAGGTCGTCGCTCGGTGAGACGCCGATCCGGTCTCGTTGGCCGGGGTCACCGACCTCGTAGGTGTTGCTGCCGAACGACACGGCACCGTGACCTTCTTGCGGCTGACCGTCGACGAACAGGCGCATGTCGTCGCCGGCGAAGTCCCAGACCGCGGTCAGGTGGTGCCAGGTGCCCGCGTCACCCAGCGGGAACGTTCGGGCCTGGTACGCGTCGCTGCCGATGCTGCGACCACCCATCTGCACCGACGAGCCGTTGAGCAGCAGATCGATTCCCGCGGCGCTGCCGGTGACCCTGGAGCCGAAGATCGTCGCGAGCTTGCCGTCGGGCAGGGCGTTGGGCTTGATCCACGCCGACACGGTCACCGACGGGTGACCGTCCAGCAGGGGGTGAACCCGGTTTCCCAGGTCTACGTAGGAGCTGGCGGCGCTGATCTCGATGGCGTCGCCGACCTTGCCCGGGACGATCTCGGTGCCGGGCGTCAGGTCGGCGTCGGTGTCCGACGCCTTCGACACGTCGGCAGCGCGGTGCTCGGGGTCGTCGAAGCTGTAGTGCGCCAGCTCGTCGTCCGGACTGAGGTAACGCCGAAAGTCCGGGTAGCGGTGGAAGCTCAGGCGGTTGGTGTTGTGGTAGTTCTCCGCGCCGTCGTAGGCGGTCCTGCTGACCACGAGGAGGTCGGTGCCATCGATCTGGGCGGTCGGCTGGGAGAACGCGCGAAGCCGCACCGAGTCGTGCCAGCTTCCGGGGCTGTCGTCCTCGACGAGGGTGCGGACGTGCCGCCAGCTGGACAGGTCCCTCGACTCGTAGAGGTCGAGGTGGTTGCGCTGGGTGATTTCGCCGGTGGAGCTGGTCTCCGCGTTACCGACCATGAGGTAGCGCTGACTCTGGGCGTCCCACAACAAGTAGAACTTGCTGAACTGGGTTCCGTAGGGGAAGTCGATCTCTCCTGCGTCCACGAGCTTGCTCGGGTCGGCCGGGTCCAGCTTGGTCACCCATGCCTTCGTGCGCGAGTCGTTGTAACGCAACACGTCCCAAATCTTGCCGTCGGGCCCGAGGATGGGGTTGCCCTCCAACACCGAACCCTTGTCGACGTTGTTGGTTCGTGTCCACGAGGCCGCGTCGGTTAGGTCCGCGTTGACGTCGGCCGAAATCATGAGGGGCCGGAAACCCGGTGACCAGCCCGGCGGGTGAAGGTTCTCATCGTAGGTCTTGTAGATGCGCCCGTCGTGGATCAGGACCGGAGTGTCACCCGTGTGATAGGTCCCGCGCAGCAGCGGCTTCGGGCTGCTCCAGGTGTCACCGTTGTCCGTGGAGCGGCTGATCACGACGTCGCCGTAGGGTGTCCTTCGCGACCCCCATCAGGTACACCGTGCCTCGGATCTGGAAGATCGTCGCCCACGTCATGGGCTGCACCGGCGAGCCCGCGACGGGCTCCCAAGCGACGCCCCCGTTGCGGGAACGGAAGACCTGGGTGGTCTTTCCCGTCGTACCTGGTCCGAAGTCTGCGTTGCTGGCCAGGTAGTCGCCGTCGGGCAGGACCACCAGGCTGGGGGATCCGATGAACGCGCGCGAGCTCGCCGGCGAGAAGTTCACCTCGGCGTGCCGGGGTGTCCTGGTAGTCCTCGGCGCTGGCCGGCATCGCCAGCGCAACGCCGAGAGCGAGGGTCATGACGAGCGCCCCGACGATTCGACCTCTGCTGCTCACGTGAGTCTCCTTGCGATGGGCTGGTGACGAGCTTGAGCACGAACAGGTGGCGTCATGGTCGAACGCCACCCTGGGTAGACGAGCTGCCGCACGCGGCGACGAGAGACATGGTTCGGCGCGCGTCGTCGACGCGGGTGTGCAGGACGGGGTCCTCGCCCGCAGCGAAGCGCTGGAGGTTGGACATCACTCCGACGAAGCCGTCCGGGAACCACCGGCCGTCGATCGGGACGTCGACCCAGTCACCGCCATCGGTGTAGGTCAGGGTCTCGGGCTCCCCGTGCGGGTAGTTCAGCAACAGTCCCAGCGACACCCGGGCCGCGCCGAGCGTCCCCTCGATGGTGATCGAGGCATCTTGGTTCTTCGGCCCGAACTTGCAGGTGTGGTTGAGCGACAGGCAGCACCGGACCTGGTCGCCGTAGTCGAGGATCGTGCTGGTCCGCGCGTCGTTGAGGTCAGGAAAAGCCGGGTGACGGACCGACCGCGAGTAGACGCCGTCCGGCTCACCGAGCAGGGACCGAATCCAGTCCAGGTAGTGGATCGAGTGCATGGGAACCTCGACATGATCCAGCTCGGACATGAACGGCCAGCTTTCCCAAGGTGTTCGGCAGGCCAGGTGCAAGTCCAGGTCCAGGATGTCGCCGAGCGCCCCGCGGTCGATCAGATCCTTGATCGCGAGCATCATCGGAGCGAACCGCAGCTGGAAGTTCACCGCTGCGATCAGGCCGCGTTCGTGGCACTTCTGTTGGATGCGATCAGCGTCCTCGGTGCTCGACCCCATGGGCTTCTGCAGCAGTGCCGTGGCGCCGCGCGGCAGCGACGAGACGACCGTGTGGGTGTGCTGGGGCGGCACGGCCACGTCGAACACCGCATCCTCGACCGAGACGGCCTCCTCGAGGGAGGAGAAGACCCGCGGCAGCTCGAATCGCGAGGCGGTCTCCTCGGCCCGCGGCACGTCGGGGTCGTAGATGCCCGCTACCGGGAACCCTGCCTTCGCGTACGCCGGCAGGTGCGCGTCGTTGACGATGCCCCCGGCCCCGATCAGCACGATCGGTCGTGGGTCGGACGGACGCGGCCAGGCCTGTCGGATCGTGCTCGGATCGATCGCGGTCATGCTCATCACCCCTCGTGCAAGGCCGAGGCTCCCACCTGGGCGCGCGCCAGGAGCTCAGCCGATGGTGTGGTGGTGGCCAGCGCTTGCGCGACCACGTCGTCGATGATCGCGGCCAGGGCCGCGACCTTCGGGTCGCCGGGCAGGGTCCGGGCGATCGCGTGCAGCTCAGCCATCTGGTCGAAGAACGGGATGTGTTCGAGTACAGCGGGATCTGTCCAGGTGGAGCGCCGGCAGCCGATGCCACCGCGGAGGGTGGTGAGAATGTCGGCATCCGCGCTCGTCGCGTGTCTCACGAAGTCGAACGCCAGATCGGGCTGGGGACACCCCGCGCCGATGGCCAGCACCCAGTAGACCAGGAACGAGGTCACCGATCCGCCGGGCCCGGCCGGGACAGGCGCCACGGACACCTTGCCGCGCACCGCTGAGTCGGGGGCGACCTGGGCGTTCGCGGCGAACCCGAACCAGTTCTGCATGATCGCCACGTCTCCCGCGGCGAAGATCTCGCCGGAGCGGACGGAGTCGATCTGGGTCGCGTCCGGGTGGGTCAGGCCCGGATCGGCGACAAGGGCGCGGTACCAGTCGAGGCCCGTCTGTGCCTGCGGCGTGTCCAGGGTCGGTCGACCGTCGGCGTCGGTGATCTCACCACCACGGCTCCAGACCTGCAGGCAGAAGTCGTAGACGGTGTTGTGGGCGTCGGGGTAGGCGGCGACCACGGTCCCGTAACGCCTATTACCCGGGTCGGAGAACCATCGCACCACCTCGATGTACTCGTACCAGGTCCGGGGCACCTCGAGCTCACGGCCGGTCTCCCGGCGAAAGCCTGCACGATTCGTTTCGTCCTCGAACAGGTCTCGTCGATAGACCAGGCACTCCGGCCCGTCGTGGTAGGGGATGCCGAAGATGCCGTCCCGCGTCTGCTGAAACGCCCGCAGCGACGCCGGCCACACGGTGTCGTGGTCGGGGATCGACGTGGCGACCCGCGAGTCGAGGTTCAGCAGGTGCCCCTCCTCGATCGCCTGCGGCAGCCAGTCCGTCACCAGGAAAGCGATGTCGAAGGCGCCGTCGCTCAACCCGCCGTCCGTGAGGAGCTGCTGGTGCAGGTCGAGGACGTCGAGCGGCACGAGATCGAGCTCGACGTGAGCTCCGTCCGGCGGAGTCCAGCTGGCGAACAGCTCGGCGATGGCGGTCTCGAAGGGGTGGAACCGTCTCACGGCGACCCTGAGTCGGTGCGGTTCCCCAGCTCGGCTCGGTCCCGTCACGAGCCCGTCTCCTCGACCCCCACCGCCACGGACCCGTGCTCGCCGAGCCTCGGCGCAGGCCGGCCGTTGACCAGCCGTGCGCCGTTGTAGCGGATGGGACACCGGGTCGTCCGGAAAGTTCCCCCACCCGACGTCTGGACCGACTGGACGATCTCGGCGGCGACCCACCCGGGTTCAGCGCTGAGCGCACTCCAGTCCAGGACTTCGGCGCACCAGACGCCGGCCGGCTCCAGAATGTCGAGCCAGGCCCGGGTGGTCGCGGAGCGCAGGCGGTCGGAGATCAGCTGCTTGATCGGGTCACGGTTGACGAAGCTCGCCGCGGACGGTTCCGTCAACGCCTCGATGTCCAGGAGCACCGCCAGGGTCTTCAAGGAGCTCATCGCGAGCGCCAGCCAGCCGTCGGCCGTGGCGTAGACACCGTAGGGCGCCGTCAGGTTCGGGTGGGCGGTGGCCACGGATCCCCGTTGGGGCTGCTGACCGCCGTCGTTGAGGAACACCGTCAGTTGCTCCACCTGCAGGTCGGCCGCAGCCTCGAGAAGGCTCGTCTCGACGCACGATCCCTGCCCTGTGCTCGCCCGTCCCACCAGGGACGCCAGGATGGCCTGCGCGATGACCGAGCCGGTGTAGATGTCCACCAAGGACAGCCCCGTCGGGGTCGGCGGATCACTCCTTCGGCCCGACAACCACATGAGCCCCGACTTGGCCTGGACGAGCAGGTCCTGCCCGGGCGCCCCCCGCCACGGGCCGTCCGGTCCGTAGCCGGTGACCCGGGCGTAGATCAGCCGGGGGTTGCGCGCGCGCATCTCCTCGGGTCCGAGGCCGAGGCGCTCCATGACGCCAGGGCGGAAGTTCTCGACGAGCACGTCGGCCGAGTCGATCATCTCCCGTACCCGTTCGAGGTCGTTCTCGTCCTTCAGGTTCGCGGTGACGGACCGCTTGCCGCGGTTGATGGTCTGGAACAGTCCGCTCGCGCCGTCGATCAACTGGTCAGACAGCAACAGGTCGCGACCGAGCTCACCGGTTCCCGGGCGCTCGACCTTGATGACGTCCGCCCCGAGGTCGGCGAGCCTTAGGGTCGCCATCGGCCCGGCCAGGAACTGGGCGAAGTCCAGGACGACGATGCCTTCGAGCGGTCTGCTGTCGGTCACGGTGTCCTCGGTGGTCATCAACGCTCCTCTCCTGGGACAGGCTGGGGGGCGAGCTCGAGGCGGCCGTCGATGCGCCGTGGGAGCCGCCACGGGTTGTCATCTCGCAGTGGCGGGGGAAGAAATCCGTGCGGCGCGTTCTGCACGGCCAACGGGCGCAGGAACCTCTTGATTGAGGCGGCCCCGACCGAGGTGTGCTCCGGGGACGTGGTCGAGGGAAACGGGCCCCCGTGCTGCATCGCCCAGCTCACGGCGACGCCCGTCGGCCAACCGTTGTGCACGATCCGCCCGGAGCTCTGCTGGAGCGCGGCCAATGCGGCGGTCGCCAAGCCCTTGGTTTCCGCGCCGCCCGACCACAGAGTGCCGGTCAAGGAGCCACCGACTGCCTCCAGCGCCGACACCAGATCCTCCTCCGCCTCGTACCCCACCACCAGGGCGGTGGGCCCGAAGCACTCCTCGCGCAACACCTCGGACGTAGCGAGGTCGGTCGCCGTCGTCGCGAAGAGCTGAGGGGTCGCCCAGAAGCCTGGGCGCGCGTCGGGCTCGAGCGGGTCGCCGCCGGTCAGCGTGGCCCACCGGCGGGAGCGCTCTCGCCAGGCGTCACTGATTCCTTCGCTGAGCAAGGGCGCCGGCTCGTGAAAGTGCTGCTGCGTCCGGGTGAGCACGTCGGTCACTGCACCGGCAGGGACGAAGAGCAACCCGGGCTTGGTGCAGAACTGCCCGACGCCCAGCTGGAATGACGCCGCAAAGCCCTCGATGATGTCGTCGGCGTGCGCTTCGAGGGCTGCCGAGGTGACGACCACAGGATTGGTGCTGCCCATCTCTGCGAACACCGGGATCGGCCGATCCCGTCCCCGCACGAGCTCGGCGATCGCCAGACCCCCCTGCGTGGAACCCGTGAAGGCCACCGCTCGTACCCGATCGTCCATCACCAGCGAACGCCCTGCGTCCCACCCGCTGACGACGCCGAGAACACCGTCGGGTGCGTCGAGGGAGGCGAGCGCTCGCCGCAGCGCCTGCGCCACGATCCGTGAGGTGTTCGGGTGAGCGGGGTGAGACTTCACGATAACCGGGCAGCCCACCGCCAGCGCCGCTGCGGTATCGCCTCCCGCGAGGCTGAACGCGAGGGGAAAGTTGCTCGCGGAGAAAACGGCGACCGGACCGATGGGGCGCTCGCACCGACGCAGGTCCGCTCCGCCGGCAGTGTGGTCGATCGTCACCTCTAGGTAGGAGCCTTCCTCGACGACGTCGGCGAGAAAGCGCAGCTGACCTGTCGTCCGCGCCAGCTCACCGCGCAACTTCTGCGCACCCATGGCCGACTCCTCGTCGGCGGCGCGGACGATCTCGTCGCCGTCGGCGTCGATCGCGTCGGCACCCGCGCGCAGCAGCACCCCTCGCTCCGCCGGGCTCTGCTCCGCCAGCCATGGAGAAGCAGCAGCGGCAGCCGCGCACACGGTCTCGAGCTGGCTCGTAGTCGTGACCGGCAGGCCAGGGGGTAGCAGCTGCCCGGTCCTCGGATCGGTGCCGATCTCGTGGTCGTTTCCACGTTGCGTGTTCACGCCTGCTCCCCAGCGCGGCGCCGCTCGACGGAGTGCACGTGGGTGAACACGAGCACGACCCGTCCGTCGTGTGTCACCACCCGGCAACGCTCGTCCACAAAACCTCGTTCAGGACGTTTCGGGTCGTCGCGCCGGTCGGCGATCTCGACGTCCACGTAGATCGTGTCCCCGATGTGAACGGGGGCGACGAACCTGACGCGGTCGTAGCCGTAGCTGAAGCTCACCGGGTTGATCTCACCTGCGGCCAGGCCCGCGCCGACGGAGAGGACGAGGGTCCCGTGCGCGATGCGCTCGCCGAACTCACTGTTCGCGGCCCAGTGGGCATCGACGTGGTGCGGGTAGAAGTCGCCGGTGTGCCCGGCATGAACGACGACATCGGTCTCGGTGATGGTTCGACCCGAGGTACGGCGAGCCGGCACGTCGGCGAAGTCTTCGAAATATATTGGTTTCGTCATGCGCTTTCCTTGTTCTGGTCGGGCTCGGCCATGAGCCGGCCGAGCTGGCGAGCGCAGGTCACGGTCGAGGTGGACTCACGCCAGATCTGTTCGTGCACGATGTCTCCGCCCCTACGCTGGACGGCGGCGGCACCGGTATCCCGCGGACGGACGAAAGCGGCATCGAGGGAGTCGATTGTGGCGGAGAAGAAGTGGTTGGTCGTCTCATCGAGCTGGGGGTCAACCCAGGCCGATCGATGCCCGGGCTGACCCTCAGCTTCGACAACGTGGTTGCGCTGGAACTCTGGTGACGCAACCAGCCTCGCGAGTTCGGCGGCAAGGTCCGGCCGCGACGAGCGCGCGGACAGGGCCAGGCCCACGCCGCCCAGCACGCTGCCGATCCCGGCGTCTCCTCGCGGTGCGTCGACGTGGGTCAGGCAGCGCTGCCGGTCCACCCCGGTACGGGCGAAGGTGACGTAGCCGAAGGCGAGGGGAATTCCCAGGACCTGATCCGTGGTCGTGGCAAGCTGGCCGGCCGCGATCGGATCGAGGCGTTCCGATCGAGGGTCCAGGTCCGGGGTCAAAGCGGCAAGAATCTCCAGCGCTTCCCCGAAGGCGTCGGCCCACTGCGTCGCCGTGCGCAGCTCGCCGTCTCGCCGGGACTCCACGATGGACAACACGGTGCACCAGGCATGGGTGGGATTCAGCGGCAGGAGGAGTTGGGCCTCCGCACCGCTGCTGTCCCGCGCAAGCGCGGCCACGTCGTCCCACGTTCGCGGCAACTCTGCTCCCAGCCGCGCGAGCAGGTCGGCACGATAAGCCCCCACCTGCGCCGCCGCGTCAACCGCCAGGGCCCACTGCCGTCCGCCGTACGCGTAGGACTCGAAGCTCGCACCCGTCGCGTGGGCTTCCTGCTCGCGGAGAAAGTCGTTCTCGATCCATTCGTCGAGACCCAGCAGCGCATCCTCTGCTACCGCCGCACCGATGTGCGGATGGTCGATCATCAACAGGTCGTAGCTCGCGGACAGCTCGGTGATCGGCTGGTCCTCAAAGGCGCGCAGGGGCCGGACGTCCCAGGTCACCGCGACCTCGGGGTGACTCTGCGCCCAGATGGCCGTGGCGGCTCGGACTGGCCCGGTGCCCCGCGGGTGGTCCCACGTCATGCCACGCAGACTGGTCGTGCCCGTCATCCGAGGTCCCACCGCGGGTCTCGGGCACCACACAGCACCGGATTGCTCAGCGTGCCGACCGACTCGATCGAGATGACGACGGTGTCGCCCTCGGTCAGGGTAAACTCGTCCGGCGGCACCGTCGCCGTCCCAGTGGACAGGATCACCCCACGCGGGAAGACGTCACCGCGGAAGAGGCAGTCGACGAGCTCCTCGAACCGACGATGCAGGAGTGTGGTCGAGGTCGAACCCGACCACACCGACGCGCCCCCACGTTGGATGTCCATCGCGATGTCCAGGCTGTAGGGATCCTCCAGCGCCCAGGCGGGAACGATCCACGGGCCTACCGCACAGCCACCGCGATAGCACTTGGCCTGCGGCAGGTACAGCGGGTTCTCCGCCTCGATGCTGCGTGAGCTGACGTCGTTGCAGATGGTGAAGCCGACCAGCTCCTGGTCCGCGTTGACCACCACCGCAAGCTCCGGTTCGGGTACGTTCCACGCGGAGTCGGTGCGCACGCCGATCGCCTGGCCCGGGCCGATGGCCCGCCAACCCACCGACTTGAAAAAGAGTTCAGGCCGGTCGGCGTCGTAGACCCGTTCGTAGATGGTCGCCTCGCGGCTCTCGTCCATCCGGGCCTCACGAGATACCTCGTAGGTGACCCCGGCCGCCCATACCTCCGTGTCGTCGTCCACCGGAGCCACGATCTCGTCCGCGACCAGGGGATCCCCGGACTCCGCCACCCGCAGGAAGGTGGCTTCCAGCTCGCCGGCGGACACGGACAACAGCGATCCCAGGGACACTTCCCATGGGAAAGCGCGTAGCTCCCCGCCGACGTGGGTGCACCAGCGGCGATCGCCGCCGGAGACGACCTGCACGAGCGCCGCGGTGTCGCCACTCCCACTGCCGTTCATCGTGTCAAGTATTTTCATGCCTATTCCCCTAATACCCGAGCGCGTGCGGGACGACCAGCACGATCTGCGGAAAGACGGTGAGCAGCACCACCACCGTGATCAGCACGGCAATGTAGGGCAGAATCTCCTTGAAGATCGGGCCCATCGGTGTCTTGGTCAGCCCTCCCGAGATGAACAGGGAGACCCCCAGCGGGGGCGTAACGAGGCCAATCATCTGGTTCAAGGTGATGATCACTCCGAAAGCCACCAGGTCGATACCGGCCTCCCTGACCAGCGGTAGGACCAGCGGCACCATGATCAGCTGCAGGATCACGGTCTCCAGGAACATGCCCGCGATCAAGAAGATGAGGTTCAGCAGCAGGAACAGCAGCAGCGGGTGACTCGTCAGCCCCTGCCCGAGGTCCGCGAGGTTCGCGGCGACCCCCTCACTGACCACGGCGTAGTTGACCAGGAACGCCGACGCGATCATCATGGCGGTCTGACCGGTACGGAGAACCGTCCCGTTGATGACTTTCTTGAACACCGACCACGGCAGCGCCCGGTAGATGACTGCCGCAACCACGAGCGCGTACAGCGCAGCGACGGCTGCTGCCTCGGTCGGGGTGAACAGCCCGCTGTAGATCCCGAAGAGCAGAACGACAGGAGTGAGTAGCGCGGGGAAAGCGGCGACGAAACCCACGAGGACCGCGCGCATGCTCAACACCCCGCCGCGCGGGTATCCGCGACGCTTCGCGGTGAAGCGGATCAGGATCATCAGTGCGATCGCGATGATCACACCGGGGAGGATGCCTCCCGCAAAGAGTGCGCCGACGCTGGTCCCGGCGATCGCGGCATAGATCACCATCGGAATGCTGGGCGGGATGATCGGGCCGATGGTGGCGGCCGCCGAGACCGTGGCGCAGGCGTAGGGCTTGGGGTATCCCTGCCGCTCCATCGCCTTGACCCCCATGACGCCGATCCCACTGACGTCGGCGATAGCACTGCCGCTCATCCCGCTGAAGACGACGGCCGCGAGCACGTTCACCTGCGCCATGGCGCCGTAGAACCTGCCCACGACGGTGTTCGCGAAGTCGAACAGCCGATCAGTGATGGTCGACTCGTTCATGATCTCGGCGGCGAAGATGAACAACGGGACCGCGATCAGCACGAACTGGGCGTTGAGCTGGGTGGTGATCGTGGTCGACGCGAGTCCCAGGTCTGAATGACTCACGAGGAGGTAGACGATTCCCGCCGACAGCAGCCCGTATCCGATGGGCACCCGGATGATGAAGGTGATGACCGCGATGGCGATCAACAAGATGAACGCCAAGCTCATGACGACACCTCCGCGCGGCCCCGAAGAGACCGATAGAGGTCCGCGACGTCCTTGATGAGCAGTCGCCCCCTATGCAGGACCGTGGTGACGTAGAAGTAGGCGATACCAGCAAAAGCCCAGGTCAGGCTCACGTCGAGGCCGCTGAGCTTCTGCGGGCGAAGGAAGTCCAGGTACTGGAAGCTGGCAGGGATCACCAGCAGGGCCGGCACGATGATGATCAGGTTCCCGACGATGCGCGCCCAACGCTGACCTGCATTACCGAGCTTGAGGTAGACGAGGTCGAACTGGATGTGTTCGTCGTCCCAGTGCGGGAGCCCGGCCGTGATCATCGTCGTCCAGATGAACAAGCTGCTCGCCACGGCGACCGTCCAGGTGAGTGGCGCGTTCAGGAAGTACCGGAAGAAGACGCCGAGCACGATGACCAGGAACATGCAGATGAAGGACACGGCCGACAACAAGCTCTCGGCCCCCTGGATCACCCGCGTCAGCCAGTGGCGGCCGGCGGCCGGCGCGTGGGGTGCGGCCGCGTTGAGGACGGAGCCTTCTTCAACTGCGGTCGCGTACGAGTCCGGCGACTGCCGGACTGACTGGATCTCGGCGTCAGGGTGGTCTCGGGAGTCACGGTCGGTCATGAAGGCATATTCTTGATCTCGTCGAACATGCCGGGGATCCACTGCTTGGGGTAGGACGTCTTGGTCATGTAGTAGTCGAGCGCGTACTTGCTGAAGGCGTCGACGTCCGGCTTGTACACCTTGAGGCCCTTGGCCTCGAACTCCTTGAGAATGCCCGCTTCCTGGCTCGTGACGAGCTCACGGTTCGACTTTGCGGCATCGACCGCCGCGTCGGTGAGGACCTTCTGATTGTCCGCAGACAGCTTGGCCCACGCATTCTTGCTCACGGCAGGCATAACGATGTCGACAAGGTGATTCGTCAGCACGACCTGCTTGGTGACTTCTTGGTAGTTCTGGATCTTGTCGGTGCCCAGGGGGTTGTCCTGCCCGTCGACGGTGCCGGTCTGCAGGGCGGTGTAGAGCTCGCTGAACGAAGTGGGTGTCGGCTTGGCGCCCAGCGACTTGCCCAGGTCGATCCAGCTCTGAGCGTCGGGAACGCGCAGCTTGACCGAGGCCATGTCAGCCGGTGTGTTGATCTTTCCGACGTCGCGGAGGTCGAGCGTGCGAGTGCCGAGGTACCAGGTCGTCAGGATGTGGGCGCCCGCCTTCTCCTCAACTCCGGCAAAGAGCTTTTTTCCGATGGGACCGTCGGAAAGCTTTTGCATCTGTTCCGGCGTCTTCACCAGGTAAGGCACGGTCAGGATGGAGATGGCAGGGTCGCGGTCGGTGAGGAAAGCCGGTGCCGTGTTCGCCATGTCGAGCGTGCCGCTGAGCAGTGCGGTCTGTTCGCCCTTCTGGTCGTAGAGGCTGGAGTTCAGGAACAGCTTGATGGTGATCTTGCCGCCGGACTTCGACTTCACCTCGTCGGCCATCTTCTTCAGGGAGATGCCCTGCGCGTCCCGCTCGGAGCAGGCACAGGACAGTCGGAGCGAGACATCTCCAGACCCACTGCTGCTCGAGCCGCCCCCGCACGCTGTGAGCAGGACCAGCAGTGCCGCGGAACCCGTCGCACCAAGGCGCCAGGCCAGTCGTTGACTTTTCATGCATCCTCCTGTTGAAAAAACGATTTACCGAAACTTAGAGGGTGAGCGCGCTCACGTCAAGGGGGAGGAAGTTGGGTGGCGATCAGCGGCTCCGGCCCCGAACTCGGTGAACACCTGGGTCGTGATGCTCAATCGGCCGTAGCATTAACCGACGTCGTCATCCGCCGACCCCGAGGGAACCGGCGTTGTTCGGCTCAGCCACCGTGTGCGGCAGGATCATGGCTGGACCACACCGCGTCACCACAGGATCGGGATCGAGGGACCATGTCGTCATCCAGCGAGACTGGCAGGTCGACGATCAAGGAGGTGGCCAGGGCGGCCGAGGTGTCTCCATCGGTGGTCTCGCGCATCCTCAACAGCGACGCAACCTTGCGCGTTCGCCCGGAAACCCGTGAGCGTGTGTTGCGCGTGATCGACGAGATGGATTACAGCGCGAACTCGACGGCGCGCTCCCTGCGCCTGTCCCGCACCAACGTCTTCGAGCTGGTCACGCATGATCTCACGAATCCCATCTACGCCGAGATCGTCAAGGGGGCGTTCGAGGCGTGCTCAGTGTCCGGCTACTCGATGGTCATGACCGATGCAGACGAGTTGAACCGGGACTTGAGCCGTTTCGACGCCCTGCTCCGTCGCCAGCAGGTCGACGGCATCCTGCTCCTCCGGAGCACGGTGGCCTCCGATAAGCAGCTGGCCCGGCTCGCCGCGTCGTCCGTGCCGACCGTATTGTTGATGGATTCGGCCCGTCGAGGCTTCTCGACCGTGTCGATCGATGACGAGCGCAGTGTCCACGCCGGAGTGCAGCATCTCCTCGACCTAGGTCATCGCCGGATTGCTCACCTCTCCGGGCTTCAGTCCTGGCGATCGGACAACCGTCATCAGGGCTACCTGAACGCGATGCACGAAGCGGGTATCGAGCCGGATCCCGCTTGGATCGGCATCGGCGGGTGGACCGCGGCCGAGGGACGCGAGGGCATGACCAAGCTGATCGCTGCCCATCCGCGTGCGACGCAGGCGCCGACGGCGGTCTTCGTCAGCAACACCCTGGCCGCCCTGGGAGCGCTCGATGCAGCTCGCAGACTGGGGATCTCGGTGCCCGGAGCACTCTCGGTGGCGTCGCTGCACGATTCGTGGCTGGCTGACCTCATGACACCCTCCTTGACCACCGTGCGCACACCGTTGGCCGACATGGGTCGGCGAGCGGTGGACATCCTTGTCGAGCAGCAGCAGTCCAGAATGGACCTCAACGACGTGGTATCGACCGATCCGGTCGTCGTGCAGCGCCAGTCCACGGCCCCACCCCAGGGCTGATCTCAGGCCATCGGCCGGTAGATTGTCAGCGGGCGTGATATGGTAAATCGATTCACTGATTCTTCCAGTCAGGAGTGACGATGGGTGACACGGACAGCGGCACACAGCCCCCTTCAACAGCGCAGTACGGCGACCGTCAGCAGGGCAGCTCGTGGGTGCCGAGCTTCACCGGGGTTGCCGCAGCAGTCGTCACGCCGTTCCATGCCGACGGCACCCTTGCGCTCGAGCTGGTACCCGACTACGTGAACCATCTGCACGACCGTGGCGCGGGAGCGCTGATGGTGGCCGGGACCACCGGTGAGTTCATCACCATGTCGGAGGATGAGCGTGGCGCCGTCATCGAGGCGTTCATCTCCGCCAACGGCGGACGTATTCCCCTCATCGCACACGTTGGCGACGCAAATCCGGCGGTCGCCACGCGGCTGGCCGCCCGGGCCGCGGCCGACGGCGCTGACGCACTGGCCGCAATCCTGCCGTACTTCCACCCCACGCAGCCGGACTCGGTGCGGGAGAGTCTGACTCGGTTGGCGCAGTCCCAGCCCCAGCTGCCCTTCCTGCCCTACTGCCATCCTTCCACGATCAACCACCTCGGTGCGGACCAGTTCGCAAGAATGCGCGCGGACCTGCCGCAGGTGAGTGGAGCAAAGCTGAGCCTCGGCACGTTCGCAGAGATGAAGCCATACCTGTCGAACGACCCTGAGGCGACGTTCTTCTGTGGGAATGACGACGTCCTCGCAGAGTTCGTCGACGCGGGCGGGCATGCGATCGTCTCGGGCAACGCCGCCGTGTTCTGCGAGATCGTCTCGGCAGCGTTGCGCGCCCTGCTCGACCATCAGCACGCCACCATGGACCGCCTTGGTCCTTTGATCGCGGAGATCGTCCAGCTGACCCGGTCCGGCGCGCCGGACCGGCTGAAGGCGCTTCTTCGCGAACGTGGTCTGGACGCTGGCCACGCGCGCGTGGTCACGTCCCCCGACGCCCTGGTGCCGCCGCCCTTGTCTCCTGCCCTGCGTGACGCCCTTCAGCCGTGAGGGCTCTCGCCAGAGGTAACGTCCGTTGAGCTTGTACGGCCCGACGCCGTGCCAATTCCCGTGACGCACCAAGCCTGTGCTCATGCGGTTGTCCAAGCCATCCGGTGACGCTGCCGCGAGCCGCACCTCAGGGACCAGAGCCCCACGGGATGCCGTGGTCCCTGAAAGAGACGCGGACAGACGGTGGTGCAGGTCGGCGAGCGCGATCCCCGGACCGAAGTCGTCCACCGTCACCTCGGCCGCCTCCGCGGACACCGCGTGCAGTGGCAGCGTGGGGGTCACCAGCCCGTCCGTGCACAGGGTGTTGGCGAGCTGGCGGGCCGCGTCGGTGAACGTCGCCCGGTAGGTGTGGTCCTCGACGCTGGCCGCCGCTTCCTGGCGGGCCACGTCGGCGGCGCAGCTGGGGCACCGGCCGCCGCGGTGGCGGTCGGCCGGGGCGTCGGTGTGGCGGGCAGGACGGGTTCAGTGGTGGGCAGCACCTCGATGCGCCGCCGCTCGGGCTCGATGTCACCCACGGTGTTCTCCTTTCGCGGGTCCTGGATCGTGCCCGGTGGTTTGTTCACTTGCCGCGTTTGAGTTGCTCGCGGCGCGACGGGGTGGCACTGCCATCGCCGCCGGTTTTGCTGCGGCCGGTGGTGTAGGTGCGGATCGGGTGGATGAACGACTGCGCCACGGCCAGCCGGGTCGCCACGTGCTCCGGGTCGGCACCTGCCATGTCCGAAGCACAGGAGCGTTCGTAGGCCGGCGTCTCGTGTGCGGCCGACGGTGGGGTGATCTCATCGTCGGCGGGTGCCGCTCGACGATCGTCCACCACTTGCTGTCCAGCGGTCGGTGGTCCGACCGTGCTGGTCTGGGTGCTGGGCAGCTCCTGCGGGTCGACTACCGGTCGATCCGCCCCGTCGCGCCCCACCGTCGCGCCATCCTCACCGATGTCGTTTGAAGGGTCGGCGGCGGGGGACAGGATGGGGCCGTGCTCGCCGAGCTCCTGCTCGCCTGGGCCGTGCCCTGTGTCGAGGTCGACTCCGCGGCGTTCGGCTTCGCTGTGCAGGTTGGTGAGGGTGGCGTGGGCGTAGGGGCTGACGTCGGCGTACCGCTCGGCGAGGTCCACCGTGGCCGCGATGTCGGCGGGGCTGGTGGTGTCCCACCACTTGTCGTCGGTGACGTTGCCCAGCTGACCGCGCAGCATCGCGTCTTGGGCCTGCTGGTAGGCCTCGAACTGGCGGCGGTCAGCGGCGGCGGCCACCCGCGTTTGGTCGGCTTTGACCTGATCGGAACGGGCTTTGCGTTCCCGCAGGCTGCCCAACCCCTGCAACGCTGCCCGCAGTGCTTGGTCCAGTCCCTCGTGCATCTCCTCGAGCTCGCGTTGTTCCATGACTTCCTGTCTCCCTACCGTCGGTGTGCGCACTGCTGGTGTCGGTCGTGGTCGGGGTGGTGGGCCCGCCGTGGGCGGGGCCGTCGGCCACGTAGGTACCTCGCGGGGCGGGGTCCACGGGCTGCGGGGTTTGCGGGGTGTGGGTGCCGGCCCGGGCGTCGCACTCCCGGAACGGGCCTTCGCCGGGGGAGTACAGCAGCGGCAGGTGGTGGTCGGCTTCCAGTCGCCACCATGCGGCGAACGCGCCGCCGTCCTTCGACGCGCGGGCACCTTCGTAGGCTTCCCACAACGCCTCGAGCCGTAGACCGGCCTCCGGGTGTGCCCACCACTGCCGGCACCACACGGCGTTCGCGGTGTCCCGGACGTAGAACGGCATCACCCACCCGGTCACGAACTGCTCGACCGTCTCGAACTGCGGGTCCGCACCCAGCTCCTCGCCCTGCTCCGCCTCGGCAGGACCGAGGCCGGGTTCGGGCTCAGCGCCCTCGTCTGGCGGGGTGTCATCGTCGACGATGCTCGCCTGGAACGCGGCGTACTGCTCGTCCATGGCCCCCAGCTCGTCGGTAGCCGCGGCGGGGTTGCCGGTGGTGACGGGCGGGGTGCCCATCCGGTCGTCGAGGCTCATCGCCCAGTCACCACCGGGATGGCCCCGCCTGACAGGCGCGGCCAGCACCGCACCACCTCCCACATGGCGTCGCTGTCCTCCGCCCAGGCCCACCCGTGGTCGGTGACCAGGGTGCTGACCGGGTCGAAGTCGGCGGAGGTCAGGTCCGGGTCGAAGTCGTGGACGCTGCTCAGGCGTTGTGTGGCCTCGCGGGACAGGCCGACCAGCACGATCCCCGCCGCAGGCTCCTCGAGAACGCATCGGCCGCCGGCCCGCACCCGCTCCCACACCTGCTGGTCTGCACCGGGTGTGGTGGGGCCGGTGCGTTCGTAGGCCGCCAGGTACTCAAAGGTCGCGGTCGCAGGAGGCCACTGGGGTGGTCGTGGATCGTGGAGGGTCATGGTCTGGCGCCTTTCCTACGGTGTCGGGGCAATCTTCAGGCGGTGTTCTCGCAGGCTTGGCCGGCGTGCGTCGCCGCGGCCGCGTCCACAGTTCGAGGAGGTCCGCGGGGTGGGTCGTGGTCTTCCCGACTCCTCCCTTCAGGCTCAGCACTGCGATCTTGTAGTCGCCGCGGATGGGTTGGTTGACCCGCTCCACGAGGTGGCGGCGGCTCACATCGGCCGGGGACTCACCGGGGTTGACCCCGCCCCCGGTCACCAGGTGCACCATCCGGCGCCACCCGGAGGCGGGTGGTCGTTTCGTCGGGCGGAACAGCATGTCCCGGTTGATTTCCCCGTGATGGCGTGGGGCCGCGGGTGCTCGTGTTCTGGGCAGTTCCGTGCTGTAGCCGGGCTGGAGCGGCGCAACCTCACGAGCTGACTGCTGAGCAGACCCCGGTGATCCAGCCGGCGGAGAAGGCGCTCCGCTGGTAGCGATCCTGTTGTCGCCGCCTGGCGCCTGCTTCTCGGCCCGGGTATCCGTCGGGGCCGGCTGCGATCGGCCTCCGGAATCCGCCACCCGCAGCGGTGTCCGCTCCACCGCAACCCGCTCCGCACTCACCGGCAGTGGTCGCCCAGGCGGCCGGGCCCCGGGAGGGCTCGGTGGTTGTGCCTCTGCCGCCGCGGGCGGAGCCCACGACGGCCCCTGGCGAGCCACCCGATTGTTGTTTTCGCTGGTCACGACGTTGCCTCCGGCTTCGGTTCATCTGCGACCAGACCGGCGGCCCGCAGGCGCGCCGACCTACACGCGAGCGCTGACAAGACATCTGCTGAGAGAGCGGACCCGGCACGACCAGCGCAGGGCATCCGGCGACCACCACGGCGGCCGTGCCGGCGCCAGAAGCCCCCACCGAACGGCGCCGAGAGCACCCCAACAGGAATGAAAGACAAGCGAGACACCCCAATCCGACCACGGCAGAGGACACACCCCTCCCGGGGCGTCCTGGCACTATCCGCAGTCGGTGTCCCCGAGACGTCAGAGGAACCGATCCCCCACCACACCACCGGCGATGAGGGGCACACGCACCGTACGAGAGCTGACAACGGGAAGTCAACTGTTGAACATTCATCAGGTCCTTTGGCTCCCTTCGGTTTTCGCGCACGCCACCGACATTTCGAACATCTGTAGCCTATAGCGTGGAGTTATAGCATGTCTAGTATAAGGTTGGCGGGTGAGTCTGTCCGGGGTTTACGCGAAGGGGGCGTCAAGATGGCAAGTCGACCGATCAAAGGGAGACATGTCATGGCTCGTGGCCGCCTCCGGGGTTTCGACCCCGACCGGCTCCGAGCTGCACGCATTAGTGCCCAGATGACCCAAGAGCAGCTGGCGATCAGGGCAGGTGTCGCCCGCTCGGCCATCACCTCATGGGAAGCCGGGAAGAACGCTCCAGACCCGCGAAGGGCGCGAGCGATCGCGCAGTTGCTCAATATCCGCATTTCGGACCTGAGCGCGCTCGAAGACTCGGCTGTCCGCCCCGCCGACTACCGCGCGTGGGCCGGACTCACCCGCGAAGGCCTCTCTGAAGTCACTAGCATCGGTGTCACACCACTCGCTGAAATAGAGCGCTACCTGCGCAGACCCAACCCAGACAACACCGAAACTATCTCTGCCGCTTTGGGTATTGACGCTGCTACGTACGTCGCAGCATGGGAACGCGGACGCCGCGACGCCGAATCCGGAAACCTCTAAACCAAACCCTCTATGTTGGCCGTCGTTCGGCGTGTCCTACGCCGGGATCGCACCACGAAGGTATGGAATACGTGTATGACGACACCAAGGCGGCGAGTCGGGGCGCCTCGCGTGGGTTTTTGCGCCCGCATAGATCCGCGTCTCGCGGCAGAGGTCCGACACACCGCGGCGGCCCGCGGGGTGCCGAACTGGTGGGTCATCCAGGAGGCATTGCAGCGGGGACTGCATCTCCTACCCGCCCCGGGAGACGAGGCCGTACCACCGACCGCATATGTCGGTCGCCGTGACCGACGTCCACATGAGGACTTGTTCGTGGATGTTGCCCCCGAACTGGTCGAGGAGGTCCGGCAAGCCCGAGGGTCTTCCTTCAACCAATGGTGGGTTGTCCAAGAGGCAATCCGCCAGGGACTTCCACTGCTTCCGGCGTCTGAACAGGAGGTGCTGCCACACAGCGCGTGATGTGAGCGGCACAGCCGCACTCTGATAACTCCACATCGCACCAGGTAGCCCCCTAGAACGCCGAAACCCGCCCCGGGAAGGGCGGGTTCGGATTCAGCTAGGGCCGTCGAGTTAGCGCTCGGCGACTTTGGTGCTCTTCCCCGAAGGGACTTGGCTTGCCTGCCTGGTCTGAGGGTAGCTCATACCCTGAAATCGATCCATATCTGTTAACAGAAACTCGCCCGCGTGTCGCTGAGCGGCGGAAACGGCCACCTCGCGGCCCAACTGCGGCGTCTCGACCCCCGGGCCGGCGCGACGCGCACGGTCCGGTGCCGCCGCGACCGTTGTTGCGCCGCCCAGTATCGCCCGGGGCCTATGCGGGAGTGCCGTGTTGGTGGTCCGCCGAGCGCTGGCTGGAGCACGTCGAGCGGGTGTACCGACGGCACTACTTGCCGGTGCGCCACCGGCTCGTGGCCATGACCGGCGGCGGTCTCTCGCTGCCTACCGTGATGGCGGTGGCCACTGAGCACGCGGTCGCGGCTGACTTTCGCACCGGCCGCAACAGCGGGCCCCTGCTCGGGCAGAGCGGGGCTGAGCGCGGCATGACCGCGGCCACCGGGCTCGGGGAACGCACCATCAGCCGGGCCCGCACCTTCCTCCGCCTGGTTGGGCTTGCCACCGAGGTCCAGGAAGGCCGTCAACGGACCCTGCTCGAGCGGTTGGACTCCGCAGAACGCGGCGACAAAGGACGTGGCTGGACTGCCGTGTACGCCCTGCACCACACCAGCACTCACCCTGTGGATAACCCTGTGCGTATCGGCGCAGGTCAACCACCAGATGGCACCCCTCCACGGAGTGGTCTTGTTCCTTCCCCCTCTCTCGGAGAGAGAGTAGTTTCTACCGGCACAGGGCACCCTGCGGGATCAGCGGACGGCGCTCCGCGCCGCGCATCGAGAAGGAGGGGGGTTCGGGAGGGTGCGTCCGACCCTGGGGAGGTTGGGATGGCGCTGAGTAAGGGGCTGAGGGCTCATCCGGAGTGTCCCGGGTGGATCAGGCGGTACTCCCCGCACGCCTACGCAGCGGGACTGACACGGTGGGCGCAGGCCGGGTGGACCGACCGCGACGTCATCCAGCACCTCAACGACGTGGCCACCACGGGGTTCCGGGTCTATGACGCACCGCACAACCCGGTGAAATATCTGCTCGCCCTGCTGCACCGCGCTGACATCGGCGAACGACCCACCCTCTGGCGCGACGCCCACGCCGCAGCCGAAGCTGACGCCGCGGCCGAGCGCATCGCCGCCGTACCCGCCCAGCTCGCCGCAGACGCCGCTGCCCACGAAGCCGGGCGGGCAGCCTTGGGCGGCCCGGGCCGTGCCCAGGTGCGGGCGATCCTCAACGAACGCTGCGGCGGCCGGCGATGAGCGTGTGTGACGAAATGCGCGCTGGCTCAGCGAGGAGCGCGCCACATCCCCCACACGCGGGGCCCACCGTGCGGGACGTCGATCGGCGCGGTGCAGGTGAAGCCGAACTTTTCGTAGAACCCGATCAGCTCATGCCGGGTGGCTTCCAGGTACGCGGCTGTGCTGGTTTCGTCGCAGTAGCGTGCCTGGGCGCTGAGCAGGGCCGAGGCCAGACCCTGCCCCCGGGCTGTTTGCGCGGTGCCGAGCTTGTTCAGGTACCAGTGCGGCTCCGCAGGGTGCACACCGTCCAGTGCGCGGCGCAGCGTGAGCGCCGCCGGCAACCGGGTGCGCAGTGTCCCGACGACAGCCGCGGTCATCGTCAAATCCTCCCGTCGACTCGCCCGCGGCCCGGTGGTGCCCGGTGGCTTCCACATGGCCGCCGCCAGTGGTTGCCCTGTGGTGTCGCCGATCAGCTGCACGCCGCCGGCGGGCACGTAATCGTGGCGCAGCTGCGCGGCGAACAACCTTCTCAGGGCAGCCGGGCGCCGCGAGGGACTCGGTTGCATCCAGTGCATCACCGGATCGTCGTTGAACGCCTGAGCCAGCATGGTGGCCACCGCAGAGGCGTGCCCGGGTCCGGCTTGTCGAACGGTCCGCTCCACGCCCACCAGTCTCGCAGCACCCCAGGCCGGGTTGCCGTGGCGCGCACAGTCACCCACGGTTGCGGTCGCACTACGCTGGCACAACGATCCAGCAACCCACCCCAGTCGAACACCCCGGCGTGAGGCGATGATGACCACGGAACGCTCCAACGGCCTACCGGGCGCGTCGCTGCTCATCGACACGCTGCTCCCCGGTGCTGAGCCCACCGTGCTCGCCGATCACGGCGCCCCACGGGCGTGGGCGCCGCTGCCCCGCATCGGCGGCACCCGCGCCACCGCCGACCGCGTTCGGACCATCGTCACCGCGGTCTATGACTCCGCGGGGCCGATGAACGTCGTACTCGGACCACGCGACAAGCACCGCTTCCGCTTCGCCGCAACCCCGGTGCTCGGTCCTTCCGGGGCAGTCCACGCCGTCCAGCTGTGGACCGGGCACCCCGACGCCGACCCGCCACGGCCGGCGAACGTTGCCGCCATCGAGTGGTCGGCAACCTCACGTTTGATTGAACTGAACGCCGAGGTCCGTGACCCCGCCGAGGACTATCCGTACGCCGGCCGCGCGAGCCTCACCGCACCCGAGGCCTTCCGTCACGTCGCCCGGTTCGACGCGGCCATGACACTCATCGCCAAAGCCCTCGAACCAGTTCCCGAGGACCGCTGGGACGGCACCGCCACCGTCTACGGGCCGAACACACTGCGCACCGTGCACCTAGCAATGCGCAGCATGCCCGAACCCCACCAGCAAGCCTGGCGCGGCATCATCCACGACGTCACCGACACCGTGCCGCCAGCAGCACCCACCCTCGATTCCGTCGCCCTCGCCGCCGCGATGGCCGGGCGGGCGTCAACCGCAGTTGCACTCATGGACGTCAGCCAAGCCCGGCTCATCAACTGGTTCACCGATCCAGTCCCGGGCATCCAGTGGAAAGGCACCCAGGACAACCGCGACACCCCGCACCCTGACGACGTCGTCCGCATCTTCCAAACAATGCAACGCCTCCGCACCGGCGACGAGAAGACCGCCGCTATCCCCGGGGTGCGCTTGCGCCGGATCGAGGGCGGCTGGACCGTCGTCGACAGCCGCGTCACCGTCATCTCCACCACCACACCGATGATGGTGCTCGCCGAGATGACCCCCGTCGACAACATCGCCTAACGCTCACACCCTACGAACACACACGATCGAACAAATGGTCGATCACGCAGTAGGATCCGTCCACGAGGTGGCACCCGCGCGGACACTGTTACGACATACACTACCGGAACGCACTCCCCCACAACGTAATTCAAGCGCCGATAACTTAAGTTATGTCAGGTGACGTCCCTTTTGCCCCGCGGCTGCGCAGCGGCGGGATGCTGAGTCGTCACTGAGGCCATAGCTGCTCTAACTACCGTAGCGACAACGGCAGTTCGAGTGCAGTTCCACCGTGCCGCCAGCCCATCGATCACTTGGCGCTGAGCTCCTGTGAACGAAACAGTAACGGGCACGGCCGAATTACTGCCCGATGAGGACGTTCGGCGGACCCGGACCAAATCATCGCGGCCGCCTCCGTCGGGCTCGGCCGGGGCGGCCGGGTCGAGGGCCGCGACGGTGATGACTGATCCCGTGGTGATTTCCTCGCGGGTCGCGACCAGGGTGATCCAAGCCGCGAGTTCGGGGGCCAACCGAACCTGAGTTCTTAGCGGAGCTGGCTGTGGCTGCTGGTCTCCTGTGCTGATGGCTGCTTCATCTTCTGCGTCTGCGTCTGCGTCTGCGTCTGCGTCTGCGTCTGCGTCTGGGGTCGCGGGTTCGATGGCACCGTCCACCAAATTGAGGCCGGCGCACGTCGGTGACGTCTGCGGTAATACCTCCTTTGCGGGGGTGAGCGGGTCCCCAGCCTCGGTCGGGTGCGTCGGCAAGGCCACGTTGGACGGCGGGGCAAGCCCCTGCTCGACTGGGCTACTCCCCCTGTCTCGGCCGTGCTCGGTATCAAACGGGTCCGGGGATTTCGGGCTGGAGAGCGGGAGCTCAGCGAGCGCATCGAGCTCGTCGAGGTCCTGCACGAACGCGCTGGCACGGCGGGCCATTATGCATGCACCTCGACGTTATGGGCGGCGTCCATCCGTGCGGTCAATTCCTTGAGCACGGCTAGGTAGTCCCTAGCAAGCAATTCGGCAGCGTCCGGCCTGCCCCATAGCCGCCGGTCCGGTAGTGGTGCAGCATGCCTCCCCTGCTTTCGGCTCCGCAGCATCGCTATTCGGTCGGTGTTCGCCGCCTCGGCTTGCTCGATCAGCTCTACCGGCGTGAGATTGGCGGCGCGCGCGTCGCGAGCGACCGCTGGGCTGTGCCGGATGGTCGCCTCAAAAGGGGTAACCGGGCTGCCTGTCAGCATGTCGTCAAGGCTGTTGCGCAGGGCGGCATTCCGCGCGGTGGCCCGGGCGTCTCGGGCAAAGTGGATAGTGCCCAGGAGGCGTAACTCCTCATTAGTGTCTCGCTGAGCGCGCCGTACGCGGCGGATAAGTAGCTCGACTCCGTCCAAGTCTGCGTCGTCCTCACGGTGCGGTGCCACGACGAACTGCACCGCCGCTAGGACCGCATCCAGCAGTGCGACGTCGCCGGGTCCCAGGTCGATTAGACACAGCTGGTATCGGCCTGTGTCGGCTGCGGCTCGCAACGCTCGGGCCAAGTTTTGCCCAAGATCAAGCCCAGCGGCGGCGGCGTTGGCAGACGCACCGGCGACCATAGCCAATGCCGGTCCACCCGGGACGACGTCGAGTCCAGGACGGACATCGCGCACAGGTCTGAGTGGCTCGCCAAGGACGACGGTGCTGTACAGACCACGACCGCTGTCCTCATCCACTCCGTAGTTGCGGCGTGAGAGGTTTGCCTGCTGGTCACCGTCGATTACCAGCACTCGCCGCCCATCTTGGGGTCGAGCCGCGAGACTTGCCAGGGACGCAACCAGGCTGGTCTTGCCAACACCACCCTTTTGGGTCCCGATGAGAACCGAGCGCATCAGTGATGCCTCCACTTTGCTTCCACTCCCCCGTCGAGTCCAGGTTGTCCTCGCGAAGGGCAGATGCCAAGCAGACACGCCGCACACGGCCAATGTATGCGGAGCATATGTTGCGCCTCTTTGAAAGGTGTTGGCTGCGTGTGCAGCCCATATGGGCCACGTATGCCACCTGTACGCGCTACGCGTGCGGGGCGTGTGTCGGGCGTCGATTCCCCATACGTGCCGCATACGTGCTGCATGTGTGCAACACGCTTAGAGCACTCGGTGAGCATATGCACTACATATGCATGCGCAAGACCGCCGCCAGCCTGGTTATCGGCTACGCCCGTTAAGCCGCCGACACCGTGGGCGCGGCACACGGGCGAGGTCGGGAGGGAGACTGAAAGCATGTGTGGACGCTTCGCGAGCACCCAGACCGACGCTGAGCTGCTGGATGTGTTTAGGGCGGTCGACGTTGTAGGGGAGCAGCTGCCACCGTCCTACAACGTGGCCCCCACCCAGCTGGTACGGGTGGTGTTGGAACGCCCGCACCGCGACGCCCCCGAGGACACCCCGGTGCGCCAGATACGCACCGTCCGCTGGGGGTTGGTGCCGTCCTGGGCTCGCGACACCAAAATCGGTGGGGATAGCGGCCAAGACCCGCGAGGTTCGTGGCGGGCATCGTGTCTTGGTGCGGGACGGGGACACGATCGGGGTGTTGCTGACTTGGATGGGGGCACCCCAGAGTCAGGCGCGGTGGCAGCAGCGTCGGCTGGCGCGGGTGGCCCACCGCAGCACCGCGCACCAGCTGCCGCC
>JAABUK010001264.1_pt1 | contig 48934 bp, 3 predicted proteins | sample 5559141 | NCBI WGS metagenome assembly JAABUK01 (sample SAMN10711869, study PRJNA513367) | rock metagenome | isolation source: Antarctica rocks | place: Antarctica: Victoria Land, Pudding Butte nord | collected 2016-01-03 | reverse complement strand
AAATATTAATTTTTAATTATTATTATATTTAAACCTTAGTAATCTACGTAAAGATATAGTTTATTATTATTTTTAAATATTAAAAAAAAAAAAAATTAATTAAAGATATTAAATAACGGATCTAACCCTTATAAAATAAAGATTCTAATTAATACCGTAGCTCCGATAATTTAATTTAAGATAAATTATAAAAAGACCTATAGGGCGGTTCTTTATTTATTTTTATTTTAATAATATAATCTCTTTATTTAAAAATAAATAGGGTACTCGTTTTCTTATTAAAAGAAATATTATAAAACTTTATAAATTTTTTAGGAATCTTTAGATTAAGAAGTTCTTCCTATTCGCTTTATATTACTATAATATATATAACCGCGAATATATTCGGTTTATTTTTAAAATTATTAATGAATTTAACTAGTTCCTTAATTTATAAATTATTAGAATTAATTTTAAACCGCTATTAATCCGTTTTAAAATTAATTAATATCTTTAATTAACGTAATTTAAATATATCTAGAATAATATTTAAATCTTTAAAGTTTATAGTATAAAATAAAAAATTATATTTATATCTTTAATCTTAATTATCGACTATTTAATAATTTAATTAATATATATTATAGTAATATATATTTTACCCGCTAATTATTTTAGTTAATAATAAAATAACGTTATAAGATTTTAAATTATTTTTAATAATAAACCGTTATAAAATTAAATTAATCTATACTTTAAAGTTAATTAAAGTAATAAATTATTTTATTTTATTTTAAAAAATAATCTAATTTTTAAAAAAAATAAAAAGGTATATCTTTATTAATTATTTTTCTTATTTTTCTTCCGAGGCGTAAATTAAGCTTAATTATTTTTTATTAATACCGCGCCGACGTATATAACTAGTTTATTTAGGTCGGGATATTTAAACTTAATATAACCTTTCATTCTATAATAATAATAAATAATCTTATTATATAAAGAATTAACGATATTAATTTTATATTTATTATTTTTCTCTTTTAAATATACTTATTTAATACTATCGCTAGTATTAAATTTAATAATTCGGTTTATTATAAACTTTCCTTTATTAAAATTCTTTAATTAGGAATTTAAATTAAAATTAAAACTACCTATTAATTATGTATATTTTAGATTTTTTTTTATATAATAATTTAAATAAGAATTTCTTCCCTTTTAATAAATATATTACTAGTATTAAGAATTTTATTTTTAAATTTAGATTTAAATTTAACTAAAAAGAAATTTACCCTATACTCCTCTAAAAATAACTAGGTCTCCGTTTCCTTAAAATAAGCCTTAAATAATAATATTTTTTAATAAGATTATTATTTAACTTCCTCCTACTTTTTATAAATAAAGAGACGGTAATTAACTAGATTTATTATTAAATTAAAAAGAAACTTTTTAAAAAAGTTAAATATAATACTAGTTAAATTATATAAATCGTAGTACTTATATTATTATATTAAAAAGTCACCCTCTAATAAATCTATATAATATATAATTCTTAAATAATCGGTAGTAAAATATTTAAGACTAATTAAATATTTAATATTTATATCGCGGAATTAATATAAATATTTACCTTCGCTCGTACCTTTATAAAAACGTATTTTATTAAAGCGTAGTATTTTCGCTCTAATAAAAATATCTCTACTAAATATAATTAAACTTATTATTATTCTACCGGTAGGTATAATAATTAAAGGATCTTTATTATAAATAATAAATTCTACTAATCCTCCGCTAGCGGGTATAAAAATAATAGGATTATATAGTTTTTAATTTTTAATTTATAATACTTTTAACTTTTATTATTATTTAAGGCGACGATTTTCTTCTTTAGTAACTTTAAACTATATATTTAAAATCTCTTCGGGGGTAATAATACTTTCGAATTTATTATTATTTTTACGACGGGGGTCGTTAAAGGGGGTTTAATTAATATTATTATTATTAAATTCTTTTAAATATCCCGAGGTTAAACCCGATATTATAATAATAATAGGCCTTTTCTTTAAAAAGATTAAAAAGATTAAAATTATAATATTTAAAACCGCTAGCGTAGAGTTAATAATTTAATAATAATATAAAAAATATAAAATAATTATAAAGTTTATTATTAAATAATTTTTAAATCCTAGATTTAATAGTAAAACTAATCTCTAAGAATTCTAATAATACGGGGGAATATTAACTCGATATAAGTAGGATTACTAAAAATTTAAATTTTATAATATTAAAATTAAAACCCCGTATCGATAAATAATAATATTATAAAGGTAGCGGAGCGTAGGTATATATAATATACTAATATCTTTAACGGGGCGTAAATATATATAATATATTATTATTTTATAAATTATTAAAAATTAGAATCCTACGATATTAAAACTAGAACCCCGTATCGATAAATAATAATATTATAGAGGTAGAGAAATATAGATATATATAATATATTAGCGCCTTTAGCGGGGCGTAGGCGTATATAATATATTATTATTTTATAATTATTTTCTTCTTTAGGCCCTAGTCTCTAGGTATTTAAATACTTTAATTAAAAAATATTTATTAAAAAATCTTTAAACCCTCTAAAAGAAATAAGGGAAAAAAATTATTTAATATAATAATATTATTATATAGTAATTTAAATATAAAGTTACCTACCTAATTTTTCAATATCTATAATATTAATTACGGAATAGTATTTAACTAATTTATCGAAGTTTATTAAAAAATCTTTTAACCCCCTAAAGGAAATAAGAGAAAAGAGTTTTCTAGTTTATATTATCGGTCTTATAGCGCTAATATATAGTACTAGTCACGAAACGATACGAAACTATTTTTATAATATTATAATATAGTACTAGTAATAGAAGAATAAAACTACTATATTATCTCTACTATATAATAGTATTAGGCGTAAATGAGTAATATATTTATAAAACTATCCCTATAGCGCTAATATATAATAATAATAATTAATTAAATAATATTTCTTTCGTCCCTATAGTATTATTATATATAATAGTAACGGAGCGAAATAATATATACTATCGTTCCTATAGCGCTTATAGTATTTATAGTAAATATAGTATATTAGATTATTCCTATAGTATTTATAGTACTAGTAACGAAATAACGATAGTTACTTTTACTATATACTCTTATTATACTATAATAAATACTAGTAGTAAAGTACTATATATAAACGGTATAACCCTAATATTATACCCGGAAATTAGTAATAATATAACTACTATAGTAACGATTATATCTATTAATAAAAACGAGGTAGCGGAGCGGAGGCGTATATCAACGTATAATAATAATAAAGTATTTAGCGCGACGGTTTATTATTAAAATAAACTCGCTCGTTTATTTATTTTCTTTTTTCGTAACTCTTTTAATTTTTTTTATATATTATTACTCTAGCTCTATAATAGTATTCTAGTATTATAACTAGTATATAGATAATACTCTCGTTATATATAGTTTTTTTCTAACTCTATAAATTACTTTTATTTACCGATAATACTAGTTTATTTATATTAATTTATTCTAGTTATAAATATACTAGTAAATATAACTAGTCCGCTATCGGCGCGACTATATAATATTAATTATAATAGTAATTTATTATACTTTATAGCTCTCTTACCGGGTCTACTTCTCTTAATTTAATAATAAATATATTCGAGGTACGTCCCCTCTTTATATACTCTATTATATTAATTATTATAGAATCGACTATTATATAAAGATAAACTATAACCGTAAACTTTAAAATAATATATATTAATAATGAAACTCTTAAAGAAAAATATAAATATAAATTAATAAATAATGAAATTATTTAATAGTATAAAATATATAGTAAAATAATAATAACTAGTAAATAAACTCTTATTATAATTACTAACCTATAGAATTAATTAACGGCGGCGAATTAATATATTAAGGAATTAAAAGCGATAAATAAGGTTCTCGAAAAAAAGACCGAGAATTTCCGTTAATATAAACGAGATCTAGAGAGTCCCGAGGAAGTTAATATTCTAAAAAACTATACTAAAGAGATTATATCTTCTTCTAATAATTCCGATAATAACTAAATCTTTCGTATAATATAATAGTAATATCGAATTCTTTTTTTCTTAAATCGGCGCTAATTAAACTTACCTAGATATATTATTTAATAGTATATTTTATATATTTATATAGATTATATTTAAAATAAAAGTATTTTTATAAATACGATATTTTATCGTTATTGTATATAGATAATTTAATAGTAAATTAAATTTAGTTATATTCTAAAATCGTATAATAAAGTTATAAATATAAAGGAGAATATTCGTTATATAAATATTAATATAAAAATAGTAATATTTACTTTTAATATCGGCTTTATTTACTCCGCCTTATTATTTTATACGACTAGGTAACCTCTTTAACTATATTTATATATTTATATTTATTACCCGCCTATTTAAAGACTTAAAATTAATTTATTAATATTAATAAACTCTTCGTCTAGTAATTATTAATTATATTCTTGGCTCTAACTAGTTTATTTAACTTTATACTAGATATCTTCTTTATTTTTAACTTTATTAATTACCTCTTCTATCTCTTATAATTTATTATTATTAATAAATTCGGGGGCTTATATAAAAGATCCCGCCGTATTAATATAATCGCGAAGATAATATAATTTAAATAACGATATATAAAAAATATTATAAATTCTATATATAGAAGGTAGTAATAGGTAGTAAATTTATATTTTTATTTTATTAATAATCCTAAAGAGCCCTATAAACTTATAGGATAACTTTTTATTAAAGTATTTTTACTTTAAATTCTTTATTATTAATATAATTAAATCGTTAATTTTATAACTTTATAGTTTATATATTTTATTATACTATTTAGTTTAGAATTCGGTAGCGCTTTATAAATACTTTATAATTTCATTCTTTAAAGTTTATAATTATCGTACTTTATTATTTATAACTAGTATTTTTTTTCCTAGGAGTTATCCTCGACCTCTTAACGAATTTTAAGATAATAATTATATATATAGAAAAACGACGTCGTTCCGACGACGGTACTCTAATTATTATTAATTAAGAATTCTATTATAGGTAGTAATCTAGCTTAATTAACTTATTTATTATTAATAAATATACGTAAATAATACTTTTATTATATTATATCAAGACTAGCTTTATAGTAACTATTAAATATAGTATATAGATCCTATATAAGGAGTATACGGCGCGGTTATACTATTTATATTATAATATTATATTATATTTTTTAATACTCCTGAGTTTTTTTTTTAGAAATAGGAGGTTTAAAGCCCTCGCTCTAACTCTTTAAAAATTAATTCTATTATTTAAATATAGAGATTATTCTTTTATTAAAGTTTTATATTTATTTTTATATTATTATAAATACCCTAAATATTATAATTTAATAGTTTTAATCTCTCTTAACCTTTTTAAATAGTAATTTATTAGAAATATAAAAAATCTCTTTAAAAATACTCGTCCCGAAGGCGAGACGTACGGGATTAATACTTTAAATAAAAATATAAGAGATTTACTAGAGAATATTAATTTTACGGTAAATTAATAATTTATAAAATTAAAATATAAATATAAAGCCCTCGAGAAAAAGGCCTTTATTATTATAATTTAGAAAAATATCGAAAATTTATAATATATTATCGTAGGTAAAGGAGATAAGGAAATCGAAAATAATTTTTAAAAATTAAATATAAAAAACGAAAACGGCCCGACGGTAGGTCGTAATTAAATCGGTCTTAATATAAATTAAAATAATTTACGATTATCGAAACTATAATATTTTTATATAAAGAATCCGTAAAATTATTAAAAATAAATTTATAATATAGAGACTACGTTCTATTTAATACCTATAAACTTTCGAATAAATAAAAAGAAGATTTTATATATAATACCCTATTTAAAGGGGTAAATTAAGAAATTATAAAATAAATATAAAGAACTCTACCTAGTAAATATATTAATATAAAAGTTTTTTACGGATTATTTATTTAACGTAATTAAAGACCCTTTAAACCGAGTTATAAATATAAATTTCAAATATTAATATACGCGCTAAAGGAATAATTAATTAATATAAGATTTCGATACCTATTTTAATACCCTAGAAACCGAACTACCTCCTTATAATAAAAAGTAATAAATAATTTATTTAATAATTTATTTAAGATTTAATATTTTAAAAGAAATTAACCGAGCCTAAAGTATTCTTACTAAACGAACCGAATTTATATTATTTACGATATATTATAAATATAATTTTAGTCGAGACTTTAAAATATAAAATAATAATTAAAATAATTAATTAAAACTTTAAAAAAGGTATAAAAAGCGGTTAAAAAGCGGAGATAATAAAAATAAATCTAATATAAAGAGATAAGGTTCTAATAATAATAATTATAGAAATATAAATAAAATATATACGACTCGCACGAGGGACAAAAATCTTAAAGATATTAAATATTTTAATTATTATAAATTCGGTTATTATTTTAATAAATATTCGGAGAAGAAAATAAAGATTATTAACTATATTAATAATTATATCGTCGAGTTAAAAAATAATAAACTCTTAAAGAAATCTTTATCCCGAGAGAATAAAAAGAAATAAAAACCCGACCGAATATAAATATTAATATTAATAACGAAGTTATTATAAACCTAATTAATATCGATATAAAAATTATTTATATTAAAATGAATAAAGATTTAGGAGCGGAGATAAATATTATTAATAAGATATTTATATAATAATATGATTTAGAGTATTTCGAAAGCGAGTTACTACTAACTCCTAAATAAATAAGCGGGTAATTTATTTATAATTATAATATTTATAATATTATCTACTATTTAACCGATTTATAGGGATAAATTAAAGAGTATAATAATATCTTTTACTTTATTAATAAGAAAGGCTCGTTTATTATTATAAATATACTAGTTATAAAAAAAGAAAAGATTTAAACTAACTATAATATATATATTTAACGGTTCGGTATCGCGTTAAATACGTATATATTAGAATTACTTAAGGATTTTATAAAATTATTAAGGATATAACTAGTTATATATATATTAATTTATACTAAGACTAGTCCCTTTAATTAAAATCTTATTAATAAAAACGAGGTTAGGAAAGGCGATATTATTATTAATATAATATTTTTTAATAATTCCGTTATCGTACCGCCTACTCTTCTTAATAAATTTATAAATTTTAATAATATCTTTTTAGATAAAGAAGTAGGTCGATTACCGTCGTATAAAGGCGGCGATTATATTATTAATATAAAGAGTAACTCGTTATACGGGCCTCTTTATAATTTATCGAATTTAGAATTAATAAAGTTAAGTAGATACCTAGATAATATTTTAATAAAGAGTTAAATTAAATATTTCGTAAACCCCGCCGGGGCTCCTATCCTTTTTATTTTAAAAAAGAATAATAAACTACGACTATATATCGATTACCGAGGTCTTAATAAGATTATTATTAAGAATCGCTACCCGTTATTTTTGATTAGTAAGATACTAAACCGCCTAAATAATATTATATAATTTACGAAATTTAATTTAAAAGATATTTATTATTAAATAAAAATTGAGGAAGGCGATAAATAGAAGATAATATTTCGTATATAATATAATCTTTTTATATATATAGTAATATTATTTAATTTAACGAATATACCTACTACTTTTTAAACTTATATTAATAAATCGTTAGCGGGTTTAATAAATATATTTTATATTATTTATCTAGATAATATCCTGATTTATTTAAATTTAAAAAAGGAGTATATTAATTATATATAATAAATATTTGAACGCCTACGAAAATATTCTTTATTCGTAAATTTTAAGAAATACGAGCCCTTTACTCGGTTAATGAAATTTCTAGAGTTTATTATAAATACCGAAGGTATATCGATAGACGAATATAGGATTAATATAATTTAGTTTTAACTAAAACCAAAGTTCTTTTATAATATAAAAATATTTTTAGGCTTTATTAATTTTTATTATCGATTTATTTATTATTATTCGTAGATAATAGGCCTATTAACGGGTTTATTAAAAAGTAGTTAAGATAATAAAAAATTTAGTCTATTTAAATAACTTAAAGAGGTAGAGTAGATATTTTACCTACTTCGTAATTTATTTTTATATATATTTATTCTAGTATATTTTAATCTAGAATTAAAAATTCGGATTAAAATAGATACTTCTAATTTTATTATAACTACGATTTTAATATAATTATAAAATAATAATAAATAATTTCCCGTCGTTTTCTAGTCCCGTAAAATATAAGGTTTAGAAATTCGATATAAGATTTATAATAAAGAGCTCCTCGTAATTATTATAATATTTAAATAGTAGTAATACTACCTCGAGGGTAGTTTATATAAAGTAGAAGTCTTAATTAATTATAATAACCTAAGGGGTTTTATAAATATTGAATAATAGGTAATAAAACTTTTATTTTTTAATTTCTTAATTTCGTATTATTCTAGAAAGAGTAATTTAGTCGATAACTCTTCGCGTTATTTTAATTATAAAGATTAGGATAACTTTTTAGATAATATATTATCTATATTATAATAAAAATTATTAAATTTAGAAGATATTAATTAAGGCCCTATTTTCGTTATAATATAAAATATATTCGTAGATATAGAAAATCTAGATATAAATAATACTTCGCCGGTATTAAATAATATATCCGTAGGCGCTATATAAAACTTAATATATATAAAATTTACGTTACTAGGGTCTTTAAGATTTATTATAAAAAAGATATATTTTTTAATAATATATTTATCTAGGTCTAAAGAGTTAATACCTAGATAAAAGATTCTAAATAATTTAAATAAAATATTTATTTAAATCGATTATAATATAATAGAGGAACTATTTAATCTTATCGCTAGAACTATAGACTATAGATTATTTATTCTATATATTATTATTGAGTTAATAGTATTTTACGAAACGGTTTATAACGTTAAAAGTTTATTAAGAATTAAAATAATTCGCGTTTTATAAAAGAATAATTCCTTCTCGAAAATGAAGAGCCGAAATTATATAAGCGGATTATTAATATTCCGCTAGAGTATAGACTTTAGATTCTATATTAATTCTTAAATATAATAATAAGATTTATATATTTAAAGAAGGATTAGTCCGCGAAGAATTATTAAAACGATATTATAATAATATATTAACGAGGTACTTTAATATTAAGAAGATAACAAAGTTATTTATTAAAAAATATTTCTAAAATACTCTTAAGGCCGACGTATAAAAATATATCGATATATATAATATATACTAGCGGGTTAAGGTATATCGATACTATTTTTATAACGAGATTAATTCTCTATTATATCCTACGGGACCGTAGAAGGAAATTATAATAAATTTCATTATTAATTTACCTCTAAATAAACGATATAAACGCGTTTATAATACGGTTCTTATAATTATAAATAAGTATATAAAGATATTATAGTATATTTTAACTATAAAAATAATCGACTCTACGAGGTTAATAGAGTTAATATTTAAAGAAATTATCCTAAAATTTAGAGTTTTTAATAGGATTATTTCTAATAAAGATTCTATCTTTATAAATATATTTTAATTAAAAGTATATTATTTAATAAAAATTAAAAAATACCTAAATACCGTATTTTATTTATAGATAGATAGTTAGATAAAATACTAGAATTAACTCTAGAATATTATTTAAAGACCTTCTACTTAAGCGAGTAAAATAATTAGGTAGTACTTTTATTTATAATAAAATAAATATATTATAATACGTAGTATATAATAATAAAATAAATACGATTTATAATTATATATAATTATAATCTATCTTTTAAACCGCGTCTCGAGGGCGAGACGTATAAAGGAGAAATACTATCGGTATAAAAAAGAATTAAAAAATTAAATACTTTAAGAGAATATTTAATAAGAGTATAGATTATCGCGGTTAAGACGTAGAAACGTAGTTATAATAAAAGATATAAATCGAAGTTATTTAATTTAAATAACCTTATATTATTATTAATTAAAATTTTAATATAGAAATAACTAAATAAAAAGCTCTTTTATAAAGTAATTAAATTATTTAAGATTTTAAATACCGTCGGAATATAAATATACCGCCTAGGATTATTAACTAATTATTATATTTATGATATTTTTTATATATCGCTTCTAGAGTCGTATTATTAATAATGGAGTAATATTTCGATTCCTAATATACCTCTACCGGAATTAATAAATAATACGAACGAATAGGAAATAGAAAAGATACTAAAAAAAATAAAAATAAAAAGCGAGGTATTTTATCTTATAAAATAACTAGGATAACTAAAGACCTTTAATAAATAAATTAATATAAATACTTTAAATAATACGCTAGAACTATAAGAAATATTCGAAGAGAATACGAAGGTAGAAAAAATATAGAAAATAAAAAGTAGGAAAAAGAAATATTATTAATTATTAATTACTACTAGTTATTTTTATTTAATAGACTTCGAGTAAAATATATTTTTACGACTAGTAGGGCGCTTATAAATAAGTTTATATTTAAAATAGTTAACTTTCTTAATATTAAAACTCGATTATTTATAAATAAAGACGCGGGCGGGAAATTAAACTAGAAAATAAAAACTAAAAATAAAACTAAGATTAAAATTATTAACTTTATCTTTAATTTCTTCCTTAGAAACCTCGCGAGAAGATATTAATTTATTTAAAATATAGCGACTCGTACCCTTTATACCGCCGTATTAAAGGCGAGGCTTTACGATATTCTTAATTAAAAAAACTTTACGATTAAATATTATAACTCTTTATATACTATTAAAGAATAGAGTAGGATCGATAATATCGAGATCGTTAATAATAAGTATTTTAAATTAGTCGGTAACGGGATTAAGGCCGGGAGAAAAGTTATATTCGGAGGTATCTCGTATATAACGAGTATAAGTATCGTCTTCGTTTTCGTCGTCGGCTTTATCTTCGTCCGTCGATTTAAGAAAATCATTAAGTTAATATTATATAATCTTATTTTAAAACGTATTTATATCCCGGGTAATAATCCCTCCCTAAAAAAATTATTAATATATAAATCGTATCTAAACTATATTAATTTACTAGAGTATAAAAGGTATTATTTATACCCTCGACGCTCGTAATAAACCGAGATATTAATTATAATATATCCTTTCTTTTTTTAATATCGCCGCTTTTAGATTTAATTTCCCGAAGAAAGGCTACGATATTTTTCGTATATTTAACGACCCGCTCGCGAAGATATTTATTAGGGCCTCGATATTCTAAACGATTAAAAAGAAAATTTATAAGGGTATAAAATTTAGACGGAATCTAGATACGTTAATATAATTCGATTTTAGAATATAAACGATATATAAAATTATATAAGTACTTATTCTTTACGTAATAAATATACTTTATATATAGTACTTTATTATATAGAATATAGTTATCTAGGTTTATCCGCTTAAAATAACGGAGGTATAAAAGTACGGATAAAAGCGGGGTAGGAGTAGAGCGGGCGGTTATTTTATAAAGAGCGAGGGTTAAAGACGTATTAAATATCTAAATATTATTATTAATATTATATATTATAGAGATTAAATTAATATATTAAATATTAAAGTAATCTAGCTATATACGTATCGCTAATAAAATAAAATATAAAATTAATAATTTAAAAATTTAAAAATTAAATAAATATTACGATAATATTAATTCTTTTAAAATATAAATAAATACTTTATTTAAAGATAGAATAAACTATTTATTTACTTTAATAATTATAAGTTTAAAGAAAGAATTTAAAAGAAGAAAAAAAAGATTTATTTAAACTACGATATATTAGCTCTAGCCTTACCTACGGAATATATATATAATATTTACGACCTTAAAGAAAGAGCTTAAAGATACGGCCGAGATTATTATAAATTAATAAAAGTCTAGATATAATATAATTATCGATAGTAATATATAAGAGTTTATATATATAGAAGATAGTAGGATATTATAAAAGAAGAAAAGTTAAAAAGTCGGTAAAGGTTTTATACCTACGCTAAGACCGCTACCCGTATATATTTACTCTTATAACTAGAGTTCTTCTTAAATAATAGAGTAGAGTAATTTACTCTACTACCGATATCGCTAAAACCCTATTAATAATAAAGGTTTATAGTTTTCGATAGTAATTATAATATTCTTTTCTTTACTTTTCCCTTTAGGTTTAGAGGTTTTTATTAAATACTTAATATAATCTACGACTATATAACTACGCCGATTACGAACTATACGCGACGTATTATTAAATTTTAAAATATAATTTATTTCCCTCCCTTTTTCTTACTAGGTTTAGAGGTTTTTCTTAATATATTACTATTATAAAGATAAGAGATTAATAGAATTAAATAGGAGGCGTAGGTATTACGCGTATACCTTATTTAATTTAGATTCTCTTATATTATACTCCTTCGTCGGAGTATTAAAACGTTAAATTAATATTTACTAGTTTCGAGGGCGAAACCCCTAGAAGGGGAGGTAATTATTATATTATATTAAAACTAACTTTATAGTAACTATTAAATATAATATATAAATCTTATATAAAGAGTATACGGCGTGGTTACGCCATTTATATTATAGTATTATATTATAGTTTCCGGTACTCTAGAGCCCCTTTAGAAATAAAAGGCTCGGAGCCCTCGCTCTAACTCTTTAGAGATTAATTCTATTATTTGAATATAAAGATTATTTTTCCCATTAAGGCTTTATATTTACTTTTATATTATTATAAACACCCTAAGTACTATGACCTAACACGAAGTTATATTAGATTTCATAGATTATTTATCTAGATTCCTACGATTCGGAGAGAACTAATAAGTTCCTCGTAATATATTAATAACTTTTATTATTTTAAATATTATAATAAACGTATACCCCCTAAAGATATACGGTAAGATAACTCTATACTCTATAAAATTAAAATTCTTAATATTTAATAAAAACCCGTAGTCTTCGATCTAGAGATTCTTTATAATATTTAATATCGGTATCTCTATCTTTAGTCCCTTATTAAGACGTACGATAATCGGGATTTTATTTAATAATAGGATACCTTTATTCGTAACTAACTAGTCGAAATCTTTTTTTATATAATCGTATACGGGAAGCTAGCGATATAAATATATTAAAATAAAACGGAGTCTCTCGATATTAACTAGGCGTAGATTAAGAGTAATGAAATTTACTTTTATTATCTTCGACGGATACTTAAAAATAATCTATTTTATAAATATACTATATACGAGATCTATATTCGAAACTTCGGGGATAAAACCTCGACCTTTAATAATTAATATCGAATTAATATTTATATACTTTATTGTACGGGAAAGTTTTTAATAAGGTTAAAATTATTTATTATTAAATTACGGCTCTTAAATATAGATAGCGGAGGGACTTTTAAAGTAATAATAATAGAATTTATAAATATATTATAAAATATTTTAGGAAATATCTAGAGAATCTAGGATTTATTCGACGTTATATATAGTACTAGCGTTAGTGGGGCTAATAAGTAATAATTGATTTTTATTTAATTAATATAAAATAGGTAGCCTTCTCGTATTAATACTCTTCCTACGTTAATTATTAATCTCGGAGTATATAGAGATATTCGATACCCTAGTTAAATAGCTCTTCTTTTAATTTTTAGATCGAAAAAGTATTCTTAATCGTCTCCGTCGTCTATTAAGGTCGTAGTACCGTAACGGATACTATAATACGGATATCTTAGAGGTTTATTTATAAGAGAACCTAGATTCTTAGAGTTAGTTATTCGATTATATCTAGAGCCTTATTACTACGAAAGTTAATATAATAATAACTACTATCGATAAGGGCTTCCCGGTCGTCTTAATTAACTATAATAATTTAAGTAAATAGAACGAGAAATACGATATATAGAGATTATACCCTTTTATTAACTACGTTAATTATAAATTAAATTATAAAATTATCCGTTTAACGGAAATAAAAAACGAACCGTATATTTAGTAAACGTAAATCTTTTTAATTATACTACTAGAGGGGGTTAACTTATTTAGGGGCCGAATAACTTCGGTAGTTTTAATATAAATCTTTATAACTACCCTTATTATTACCTAGGGTTAATTATTATAACTTATATTTATTTATATATATATATACGACTAACCTAGTTTAGGACGGAGGTATAAGTAGATATAATAATCTTATTAAATTTATACTCTAGGAGAGCCTATATATTAATCCCTCGCTCTTTAAACCCGACCTCGTAATATCCGTAGGGATAGGTACTAGTAGAAAACTAAAATCGCCGAGAGTTACTTCTTTCCGCTACGTACTATTCGACGGTTTTATTCCTCGATTATAGTGGGCTTATATATTATCGTTCGATAACGAAAGTAATTTTAAAGATATTATAAATAATTTACACCCCGAGACCCGTAATAACTATAAGCGATTTAATATCGTTTTATTAAGAAACGAGCCGGCGATTAATAATACTAGCCGGATAAACGAGTTACGTTAACTCGTATATATAGACCCGTAGATACTTCGATAATACGAAGAGACGATCTACGTTTTACTCGTAATATATTTCTATTTTAAATTAAGTAATTAATTACTAGGGAATCGAATCCGTTACCTCGGGATAATCCGATACCGTCTATTAAATAAAGTTATAATAAAATTACTTAAGTGAATCTATCCCTCCCGCCTATCCTTCGTAACGGACGGTAAATCCTTAAGGTATTATTAAGGTAAGCGCGATCTCTACTTGTTATACTACCGATATCGAAAGCCCGTAGAGTTCACCGTTCGGGATCTAGGTTAATTAATTAATATATATATAACGAGTATAAAAACGCCACGACGGAAGATTAATACTTTTCTATAAATAATATAATAGTTTATCGACTAGTAATATCTTAATACTTTATTTAATATAGTTTATTATAGAAGTTTAGACCGTTTATATAAGTCGTATATAACTACTATATATTATAAATTGAAAAAGTAGGCCCCTAGTAACGAAGGCCGATACAAGTTATTTAAGAAACGTCGATAGAATTAATATTCCATAAGGGAAGAGATCCGAATAATATTAATAATAATATTAATAAATCAAGAGCCTAAACCTTAATAGAAGATTAACTAGACGGGGAAGAGGAGAATATTTCTATTAAAATATACTCTTATTATTATACCTCGTATCGTAATTATAAATAAAGATTAAATACTCAAGATAGTAAAATTTAAAATACCTCGAGATCTTAATTTATTAATTTAACGTCTAGACTATATATAAAAGTCTCGTCGATACTAGCGTATTTAGTCTCTAATAAATAAAGTAGCGGAAGATTAACTTTATATAATAATTATTATAAGGAAAAAAGTCGTAGAGAGTTATCGGCAAGTCCGGAAACCCCGATTTTTGCGTATTTTATACCGAAATTGTATAAAATGCTGGAAATGCGTATCTGCTCATGTCCCGCATTCTAAGCACATTATGCACCGATTAAGCAGCGATATTGCACCGATTTAGCAACTTTTTTTTTTTTTTTTTTTGAACTTTAACTTTTTATAGTATCTAGACTAGGGCCCCCATATAGGAATATAAATATCTTACTAAATCTATTTTTAGCCTAGATTCCGAATTTTTAATTAGATTTTTACTAGCGTTGCCCTATAGGGCTATAAAGCTACTTTTAGGATTAAGTTTAGCGCTCCCGCGTAGACCTTAACTCTAACTTAAAAATCTTGGCGCCAAGATTTGCCAAGGCTGCAAAATACACATTTTGCACCGATTAAGTAGCGATTTTGCAGAACTGTTTTTCCGGACTTGCCGATGGTCTTATATATTAAAAAGTCGTCGATAACTTTATATTTCGATATAACTATTTTTATAAATCGTTTTCTAAATAAGAATTTAGTATATTTATTATAATACTTTACCCCGCTTCTTTTAAATAGATAAGAGATTACTATAATAACTATTATATAAAAGTTTAATCCATTTATTTTTATATATTTAATAAACTTTAATATTTTTTCGAGGCTGTAGCGACTATAAGTAAATTTTAGCGCGCTTAATAAATTGATATAAATATAGAGAGCCACGTTAAGGGAAAGTCTTTTTAATTTTAATTAATAACTTTATTTACTTTTAAAAGTCCTAGTCGATAAAAAGAACTCGTTAATTAATACTTTAAAATCAAGATAATTTAGAGATAAATATAAATCTACCTACTATATTATCGTTCGACGAAAGAGAAAGAGATCTATATCGAGGGATATTATTTCGCGAAAAAGTTAGAGTGTAAAAACTTCCGCTCGCGGTAAGGTAGATAATAATATAATTATAATAAATTATAAAAAGGTTAGCGGGAGGAAATAATAATAGTACTCGGAGTAAGAAATTTAGCGCTCGGGTATAGGGATTACAAATTAGAGATAAACGAATAATTATTACTTCAAAACTCTATAAATAGGAATAAATCTAATTTTAATAGAGTTAAGGCTACACCCCGTTTCTTTATAAATATAAAAGGTTAATACTATCGTTCGCTTTAATTAATAGTATCTTATATACGGAGAAGACGGTAGTATTAAATATATCTATAAAGGGCGCGATTTATAATACTAGACTAAAATCAACCTCTAAGGTTCGACGAGGTTATTGTATCGGGTTAAGAGCTCGAGTAATCTCCTCCTAAAACTCGTTATTTAAATTATATATCTAATTAAGTAAGAGACTCGGTGTTATAAACCTAGTACCCTTTTAAAACTATTTCTCCCTCCTTTTCTACCTCCTCCCGTCGTATAGTAAATTATCTTTTTATTATTATTCTCTACTTTAAAACCGTTACTTAATAAGCCGTATTAAATATACTTCTTTCCTCTATTATAGGAAAATAAATATTACTCGAGTTATATTTTATTACGAAATTATTTAATATACCGGCTAAAGAATACTTCGGCCTCTTTAGTATTTCTAACGAATCTCCTTCGTTTTAAAACCTAATAAGGGACTCGAGCCGTAGGAACTCTTATATACCGCGATCTCCCTCGAGGCTTTCGACGAGCGAGGAGGTAACTACGTTAGAGAATATATAAAGATATTTATTCGGCGAAGATAATTACTTTATAACTAGGCTAGATTAACTCTTACGGGGGTTAGTAATATATATTATATATTAAACTTCTTAAAGAATATACTAGTAAATTATAACTAACGATATTATATAAATAGAGGATTACGAACCCCGTTATAATATTATTATTACGCCGTTAAAGATAATAAAATACTATAACGATATCGATATAAAGATTAAATTATATTTATAGTTAAATATATCCTTATATACTAGACTAAAGTACTATACCGCTAATTTAATACTCTAGTTATTTTCGACGAGTAGTCGTTAATCTCCCGGATATATAGAGACTTTAATTATTAATACTACCTCGTTTAAAAACGAAATAATTAAAGACTAGATATTCCTAGTCTTATAGCGGTCGGCTTTAAGAGATAAATAATACTTTTTATTTAAACGTAACCCGAGGAAGAGTATAAAAGATTTTAAAAAACTCTTTAAAATATACCGATTAATAATCTAAATATAAAGGAAAGGTTTTTAAAATATATCTCTCGACGTTTATTCCCTTAATATAAAGACTATATAATTCGTAAATATATCGAATATTATATCTTAAAGAACGCGGATATTTAACTCTCTCGGCGCTCGAACCGAAAAGAGCTCTAGGTTCGTCGCGATACTCTATTTTATATATTTAGCGCCGATAAACAGATTCGCGACTTATAGAATTATTGTCCTCGACGTGTTAGTTTCGTTCTACCTACAGATACTTACTCTAATAACCGTCGGTATATCGATAAGCCTATATATAAAGATTCCGAGAGAACGAGAAGGCTACTAGATAAGAATATAGAGAACTACGGGAAGAGTATTAAATAATATAAATATTTTAATTCGGACGATAGGCGGCCCCAAAAAAGGTTTAATAAATATAATTATATAAATAACGAGAAGGGTCATCGTATTAACTAGGTATAATTAAGAATATTTAAAATATTATAAATCACCCTTCGCTAATAATATACCTCTAGATACTTTTTATATATCTATATCTATATCTACCTCTAGACTCTTTGTTAAGAATAATAGTAAAAGATACGCTATATAATAAGTAGTAATCTAGGCTACGTTATAGTCTAAAATGAAAATACGATATATTCCGGTACGTTATTACCCTCCCTAGACTTTGGTATCTAATATAAAGCGTTCGAGTATATTATAACGGATAATATTAAAGTATATTTAGTAATCGAACGATCGTGTAGCTTGGAATTAGAGTATAATTTTCTAATATAGAAATTAAAGCGCGGATAGAAATTCACTATTAATTAGGATAAGATAACTACTCGTTAGTAATAATATATTTTCTTATTTACTCCTAACTCCCCTAATCCCCTTCTAGCTCTACTACTCTAATTTTAGCTCCCCGCTCTAATTCTGGCTCCTCTACTCTATTACTAGCCCCTCTACTCTATTACTAGCCCCTCTACTCTATTACTAGCCCCTCTACTCTAGGACTAGCTCCCCGGCGTCAATAGTAACTCTTTACTCTAAAAGTTAGTTCCCGAATCTAGATTTAGTACTCTATATATAGTAATATACTAGTTAAAAAGATTACGATATATATAGATTAAGAAGTTAATAGGGCCGTCAAACGAAGCTTAATTTAATTATTTAATATATTATATTATTTCCTAGCTATATTTATTTAAGGAGCGTTATAAATAGTATTAAATATATAAAGAGTAATATATAGTGGATAGAGTATAGAAAAAGCTAGTATAATTAATAGAGTTTAAAACTAGATAAGTCTAGTATAATAACGTATACCTCAAACCCTACTAGTATTATTATATATTAGTTAATACACTCCGAAAGCCTTTATATTTAGATTAAGTTACGGGGTTTCGAAATCTTTATCTAGTTACGAAAACTCTTTATTAAGATTTACGGTATTTATAGTTTTTATCCGCCTCGTATCCTTAGGACTCTTTCTAAAGAGCTCTATTATTAAATAACCTTCTATAATATTATTAATACTTTGGGAGGGAGAACCGTTATCTAAATTAAACTCTAGTATTATATATATTAAACGTAAACCACGTACCCCTTTGAAAGTAGTTGGGTAAAAGAGTTTATTCTTAATCCTCCCTTCCCTATACTAATCCGTAAATCCGTCGAATGGTTCTAGGGAGGGTATATCTTTATTAAATATAACGGCGAGAAATTAAATCTTATCTCTATATTTATTACCGAGGGTAGTAAGGATTTATAGGAACGAAAATCTTATTTTTTTTAAAGACCGCTCGCTAGTTACTTAAAGACCTACTATTTAATAGAATATCTAGGTCGGCTAAATAGTAACCGTTAATAAATAGAATAATATCGTTCGAAGTATAAAGAAGAAGTCGTCTATAGTATATTAAAGTAACTAGGGTTAATACGAGTTACTTTAGTTTTTAAGAGTTCTAAAAATCTTTTAATAATTATTAATATAGGTTTAAAATATCCCCCGAGTTTATTTATTTACTAAGTACTCGGAGAGGCCGACTATGAAATATTAAAACCGAAGTAAGAAGTAATAGTATATTATCCTCTAACTTTCGAAGAAATGAACGTCGATAGTAGGTATACTCGCTACTATATATTAATACTACTCTTCTCATTAATAGAAGAGATAATTACAAATATATATAAATAATATCTATTTATCCTAAGCCTAGTTTACTCAGTACCTACGACGGAAGATTTTAATAATATTAATAATAATTAGGCTCGTCGTTTACGATTATATATTAAATATCCCTCTAAGAAGCCGATAGGTAGGTATTTTATTATTTATATACTCTACTCTACTATATCTAGTGTACCGATATCTATATTATTAATAAAAACTTTGGACTTTAATAGTATATTATATATTTCCTTAAAATTAAAATTCCTAAACTCGTTTATATTGTTAACGCCGACTAGAATCTTATATAAGTTAAAGTTATCGCTAACTATATATTCTTAATCGAGTATATATTATCGATAGTTTATTATACCGCCGGCGAGTTTAAATACGGCCTAGACTAAAGAAATTATTTAAATTTCTAAATTATATAATATTTTACTTAATACCTTAAGTTCTAAAAAAGTCTTAAACGGATCTATATAATACTTCTAGAAAAATTAAAGTAAGTCGGTTTAGTTTTTTATAAAGAGCTCTAGGGCCTCGTAAAAATCGTAATTCTATAACGAATTTAAATTAAGGAACTTAAGGTATTACGTAAAATATTTACGAATATATAAATTAGATTTTTAAAGAATATTAATAGAATCTAAGAGCCGGAATAGCGAAGAGTTTACGAGAATATCGTAGATTAGTAACACTCTTTCAAGCTATACCCTTAGGTTATTTAATCGAGTAAGATTATAATAATATTCCTTATATCCTCGATAATATCCGGAGCGAATCCTATATATAGTATTATAAAGAAAGCGAGTACGACCCCTCTTAATCGCCTCCAAAGTATTATAAATTAAAATATCTTCTCTTATTAATACCGTCGGGTCGTAATCGATATATAACTTATACCCTAAAAAGAGGAGCTACTAAATATAAAATTTATAGATTATAATTTTATAAAATTTACTTAATTTAATTTTACTAGTAATATTAACTCCCGACTCCGAATCGAGTTATCTATAATAACTCGATTCGATTTAATATATTAGGACGTAAAAGAGTTTCTATAATTAATTATATAGGTCTAAATCAATAGTCGGTCCTAAAAACTAGGAAAGTATATAAGTTATAATTTCCCGATAATGACTAAGGCGTTTTACTTCGATATTATCTTCTAATAAAGTCCTCGAATCCTCTACTACGCGTGTGACTCGAATATACCTGAATTCTAACTAGGTAGCCCTAGGCTCAGGCGTGGGAAAAGGCGTAGGAGGTTACGTAGGAGTTAGTATTATATATAATTTAAGCTATTAGATAAGACAAACTTCGTAGGAAAAAAAATAACTAACTCTTCTAGAATCTATATAGGTAAACGTATATCTTATAATTTATAAATATTACTAGAGTATTATAGGGGAATTTAGGATACGAGATCTTCGTTAAGAGTTTACTCCTATTTATATTAAAAACGATATACTAGTTATAGAGTATTTTATAGCTCTATAATACTAGCTATAAAGAGACTTACCTATCGCTCTATTTTCTACTTCAAGTTTAATAGTAGGGTAGGTTAAGGATCTTATCGCTCTATTTTCCTCTTTTATTTTAGGGATAAGGTCTCGTTAAAGCTAATTCACGAACCTACCCTATATACTATACCGCTCTACGCACTACACCGCTCTTCTATACTATACCGCTCTTATACTACACCGCTCCTACACTACGCTATACACTACTACTCTATTATACTATTTTGAAAATAAATAAGCCGCGGTATAGGTACGTGGCTCTACTTCCCCTCTAATATTAACCTAGTACGACTCGAACATTTACTAGAACCATACTCGTAACTACAAGTAAGAAATAATTTATATATAAACCCGTCGTCCCTATCCATAAAGTCTCACCTCGATTAATATATATTTATTATTTCTCTAAAAACATATTAATATCGTATTTAGATATAATAGGTATTAATCGAGTAATCTTAAATATAAGTAATAATATTAATATACCGAAGAAGAGTAATATAGTTAAACTTGAATATATTAACTATTTATTCGGTGGATCCAAAGGCGCTAACTATTATAAAGGAGTATAATATATTATTAAAATTATATTAATTTATAACGTAGATTATTAATTCCCTATAGATTTAATACTTTTAAAGATCGTGGGGATAGAGTTTTTAAAACTATTATTAACGTTAAATTAATTATTAAAGGTATTTACTATTAAATACCGTATTTGAAAAGAGAGGTTAAGTGATTATAAAAGTTAAAAAATTAATATTTTAGAGATAAGTATAGGTAAGAGGAGTATTTTAATAATTTCGAGGTAAATACCCTTAAGTTATATTTTATTTTATATTAAAGTATACTAATATTTCTCGTTAGTAATTTAATATATAATAATCTATAAACTCTCTAGATATTAACTATTATAACTATTAATTAAATAAATTATTAATTAATTTTTCTCTAATTTATAACGGCTTCCCCGGTCTTATCCCGTCGAATTTAATCCTAGTTTTATAAATATAATTTACCTATTACCTTTCGCGGTCCGCTCTATATAATATTTACTATATAACTTAATATTGTTTTATATAAATACTATATATATATTTAATATATTAATAGCGATATAAGGCTCTTATTAATTAAAAAGAATAATAAGGTTACTTTATCTACTAGAGGCGCCTTAGATATCGAAGGGCGAGTTAAATAAAGTAATTAAAATAACGATATTAACGGGACGATTTTCTAACTATATTTTATATAATAAATATATATTTATAGTAGCCCGTTATAGTAACTAGTATAGATAAAGAGTTTTAATAAATTTTTTATTCGTTTTATTATTCTCTTTAATTATATATTCTTTTTATATAATTTACGGAAGTTCCCCGCTTCTAAAAATCTAGTATAATTAAATGAAAATATTTCCGTCTATCCGGGAGGTATATAGTTAGTAGATAATTTTATTTAATTTAGTAATTAAATAAAGGACGAATTTAAATAAACGGGTTATAAAGATTTCTAAAGAGTACTAAGGGCCAAATCGATAAAAAGGCGCTAGAAAACTATCGGGCTTAAAAATAAAAAGGAAATTATAACTATAATATATATATAAACCGAATACTAACTATAATAATATCGTTATAAAAGATACTAATCGTATATATAATAGTATATATTAATAGAGATACTCTACCGAATAATTAGGCTCTAAGAGATAGAGCGCTCTATTAATTAGGTATAAACTTCCCGTTATTAATATTTATATACTATCGTTTTAATTACCGATTTCTTTCGCCCGATATAATATTTCTTTAATTATTCGTTCGCGTAATATTATAGCCCGATAATCTAGGTTCCTCTAAATCTAAATATAACTCTCTTAAATCTCTAAGGAGAAGCGATTCTTCAAATTTCTATCTATAAACGGAATTAGCTCGTATTCTATCTCTATATAAAAAAGGAAATATTAATCCTAGTTCTACCGTCTCGCCTTTCATTATATATACTCAAAATGATATATTATATTTGAAGGTTACAGTCTTATAGGGACTATATAATATAACGTAGAAATACTATACTATCTCGTTCTAAAAAATAATTAAATATAAGAATACGTGTACTCCTAGAGGTAGTTAAATTATAATATTTATTTTATAATCTAAATATCGTAACCTACTTTTCGTTCTTTAAGATAGTCTTAGTAAACTACTATACCGTAAATTATAAACTCCGTTTAGTATATACTCTATTAAGAAATTATTAGTAATTTCAATTATTAATTTATTAATATCGTCTTGGGTTAAGAAATTACTTTATATTATAAACGAGAAAGTCTTTTATATAGGCCTACGCTTTAGGTACCTTTATAAAGAACTAAATCTAAACTATTATAAATACTAGAGAGTAATTTATTCTCTAAGCCTTTGGCTTTAGGGCCGTAGTATTTATCGGGAGTATAAAGTCGATATTAATAAATTCTAATATAACTCCTTTTTTAGTTACTTGTTACTAGAGGACCGTAGTAACCGTATTCTCTTAAAGAGTCGAAAAAGTTATACTTTTTAATTTAAAAATCCCTACTTTATACTAGGTAATATTCTCGATTATTAAGCCGAGTAGTTTAATATAATTTATTATAATCGATATAATAGCCGTAATAGTCGGCGCCTTAATAATATTTATCGTATTAAATTCTCCGTTAAAGTAAGTTTTATAAATCGCTACGTCTACTTTTTCTTTAATAAATATATAGAGTAAGAGAAGAGTTAAGAGTTAGAGGTATCGGGGAATATCTAAAATAAATATAATATAATCCAATAGTTTATTCTAGATTTCGAAAAAATATATAGTAAAAAACTCTTTCGATATCGGCTCGTTATTAATATAAATCCTCTTACGTATATACTTTATATAAGGTGATATATAGAGTTTAATTTTTTAAAAATATCCGTTAACGTTCCCGTATACCTTAAGGAAAGAAGTAGTAAATATATAAATACTACCCTTTCCTTTTATCCCTATTATATATATAATATTAAAATTATTTAGATCTTTAATCTATAATTTTTATTTAAAAAATAATTTATATTATTAAAGAATAGGAGCCTATACTAAGTAATTAAATAATTTTAATTATTCTACTATATTATTAGAGCCGCGTATATCGTCCAAATTAGACTTCGTAAGCGCTCTTTTATTATTAAGGCGGTATATAGCTCTCTATAATAAATCAAAATTTAAAAGAGGTTTTCTATATAGTTTTTCTCACCTCGTAGTTTCTCTCTATTTAGTTACTATATACGAGTTAAGAGGCTATACTCGACTCGTATTAATTAACTATATACGACTATTTATATAATAAATTTCCCCCTCGGGTCAGCTCTTAGTATTATTAATATAGACGAATTCTATTACGGACTTTTAAATCTTAGGATAATTTAGTTATTAATAGATATAGATCGCCTAGTAGAGATTCGTCGATATATTAATACTCACCGGGTACTAGGATACTATATTATTACGATATTTACCGTCGCGCTAGGAGCCCGTTTATAAAGGTAAAAGTTATAAATCTAATTAACTAAAGATCGCTAAAAAGATTACGCGCTTAATATTAAATACTTTAAGAAATATATATTTATATTTAATATAAAATACCGAGGTATTTATTTACGAAGGATATTATTTATTAATATTAAAACTATCCGGGCCTTTTAATACCGGTAATATTTAAAATATATAACGGAAAGAAAAAGATAGATAACTCTTATATAAAAGTTCTTTTTTAAAAAAGTTCCGTATTTCTCTATAAGACTAAGAGCGCGCTCTAAAATCTAATAAACTTCGGACTATTAAGATTTATTCTAATATACGCGCGCTAGGCCGATTATCGCACGGATATAGTTTAATTAATTAATTATATCGTGGCCGACTACCTCGTTAAAAATATTTAGAAATTCTCGAAGAATAATTCTAGCTACCTCGGGAGCTCTTTATTTAATATAAACCTCCGTTAACGGGAGATTTAAACGTCGAAATAATTTCGAATATTATTTACCTAGGGCCCTTAACCACTTTACTTCGTTAAATATTAAATTTTCAATTTCTCCTAGGATTTTTAATTCACAGTAGACGTCGGCTAGATAGTATATAATATAAAAACGATTTAAGTTATAAAGAATCGTCTTAAGATACTCTTTAAAGTAGTAGTATATATATTTAAATTAATTATTATACCGTAATACCCTACCGATAATAATATTCTTTATTCGAATTATTTAGAGTTTTAATTTAGAAACTAGCGAAGTTTTTACTTCTTAAATTACTAAATACGATACTACTTTATTAAACTCTTTATATAAAATTATATTTTTTATCCGAGAAAAGAGTAAGCGTCTACGTATATAATATAATTTAATATCTACGAGGTCGATAGTAGGCCCCTCGAGAATATTTCGTAATAAAATTTTAAATCGATTATAGTCGCCCTTTAATCGTAGTAAAATACTTTATTAATTTATAATCGTTATCCGTAGATAGTTTAGTAGCCCGGTATCTTAGATCCTAACTAATAAAGCGGTTATATTATTTATACGGGACGTAGTAGCTAGACTATATACTACTAAATATATTTCTACTAAATTATTACGGGTATAAGTTAGTAGAGTAGGATACGACTCTCTCTAAATATATTCCTAGGTATATTTAAAATAGGGTAGTAAAAGTCCTTTAAAATCGTGAAATCTAAAGTTATTATTAGTAGCGTAACTAAGAAACTATTAAATTATTTAATTTACGAAGATTCTAGGGTCTAATCCCGGGAATAAATATAAACCGTAAATATTAACCTAAATAAACTTAACTTCTTAGACTCGAAGGATTCAAATATATAATACCGTAACTAATTACTAAATAAATACGTCGGCGAATTATTTACTAATATATCTAGTACGATTAAATTAAACGATTAAATTAAATTAAATATAAAACTCTATAGCTTACGCGAGCCTAATCTTATTTGAGAAAAAAATAAACAACCTACTCGTTAAAGCTATAATTACGTAGAGTAATTTATTATATATTATTATATTTATCCTATTATTTCTATAGAAAGATTCTACGATATAATATATCCTCTCGAATTCCGGAATAACCTAGAGAATATAAGAGGACTAGAAAGTAAACGGTAGAGAAGTTTAAAGTTTTTAAAAATAACTTTAATATAGAAGCGAGGTCTCTACCTTTTAATAAAAAAGTCTAGTAATTATAAAAGGATTCGTAATTATTCCGAGGGTTCGTTATAGTATTATATTAATTTAGAGACTAGAGTTTTCGTTCGTATTTTAAATACTTTAATAGACTAGAAAATCCGGATCTAGAGATAAATTATTAATTTAACTTATATTTATATTACCCGAATATATAAAACTCTTAATAAAGGGAGTAGGACGGTTAATATCTAATTAATAAAGTTAATATAAGTTTATTTACTCCGTAGAAAGTCTAAGGCCCGATTTAATAATTATTTCTCTTCGCCGTAATTATAACCTAGCGAGCTACGGAGTTAATTCTAAAAGAATTAAATCTTTAATAATCGGTATTAAACTATTATATTTCTTTCTTATATATCGTTCCTAATTATATAATCTCTTGAAGTCTTTATAATAGATATCGTAATATCTTCCGCCGAAAGTCTTTATAAACTTTTTATATAAGGCGTCGCTTTTTTCTCGGTAGTATTTATATAGGTTTTTAGTATCTTTATATCGATAACTATAATTTTTAATTAAATAGAGAAATTTATTAAAGTTAAACTAAACAAAACCTAGTTAATTTAATAAATAATCGTTATATATAATTCTCGCCGGTTATATTTACGAAAGTTAGGTAGATTTACTATAATCTTAGTAATTTATATATATCGTTTACTTATTTTATTATTACGGCGCGAGAGATAAGCGCGGTATATAAATATCGAATAGTCGTGCTCGTTAAATATTAATTCATTAAGAGTCCTAAGTTGAATAAAAGAGGGGTCTAGGTATTTTGAAAATTACCCGTAGTTAGCGAACCGGCGGAACCCCTCTAGTAGATAATCCTATTACTAAGACGTCTAGCTTTCGGTATAATAATTTCTATTAAGTTACGGGCCTATATAATAATATAGTTGAGTTACTATATAATACTATCTAAGGCCTTATAAGATGTGCAATATTAGAAGGAAGAAGTGAGGGTGATTATAATTCAGAATTAATGCAAGTTTCGAGAGTATGAGGTTTACAAGCTGAGATGGTGTGTAAGATCAAAAGTTAAAGGTGGAGGAGGGCTAGGAGGGTGGGCTTCTTCAGTCCCTGCTCGGGAACACGGTAGGCCCACGATCGACTCCGTGCTCTTGATGGCGTAGTTTTACGCCATCGTGTCCGCCTACTGAGTCGGGTTGAGATGCTTCCTCGGCTGCCAGGACTTGGCCGCGACCTCGGGCTTGACTACGTGCTCCAACTAGAACTCCTTCGAAAATAGGAACCCCATCCACCCGTCACTCAGGGACTGGCCCAAGGGCTCGGTCAAGAGCGGGGCCTTGTTCAGGAAGGTGTTCATGTATATGAACATCCTCTGCCTCATCAGCGCATACATGGTCGCCATGGTGTCCGTCTCGGGGTTGTCGCGCTGAATCATGAACACGCTCGGGTGCACGATCCCAAACATGTTCCTCTCCTCGAAGTTGTCCCCGTACCTGACGGTGTCTACGTGCTGCTCCATCCTGATGTTCAACGTCGAGTACACCTGCCTGATCTCGTTGATGTTCCCAAGCGTGACCATGTCCGTGAACTCCTGCAACGACAAGCACATGAACCTCATCGCGTAGAAGGTCTCAATCGACATCGAGACCATGGCCACCACCCAGATCTTGGAGGCGGGCAGGGCCATAAGCGCCGCGGCGTCCGGGCTCCTGCTCATGCGCTCGATCACACGCGAGTCGATCGTCTGGTTCGCGATCTTGGTCACGAAGTCGCGCGCGATCTGGTCCGTCTTCTCATCTACCTCCCCGACCGGAGCCAGGTCCTCGTTCTCGTCGACGCTGACGTACATGTTCGAAGTCGTGTCCGCGAATGGGTCCATTTCGGCGATCACGTTGATGCTCAAGCTGGGGTACTTGATCACGGTCGTTTGAGCTGACGTGCCCAACGTGGTAGTCGTGACCCACTGCGTGGTATGCGAGTTTGAAGGTTGTATAAGATTGAAAGGTATATAAACTCAGAAGGTGTATAAACTTAGAGTGCGTATAATATCAAAAGGTGTGCAAGCTTAGAAGGTATACAAATTTGGAGGTGTACAAGATTGAAAGGTATACGAGTTTGAAGGTTATATAAGATTGAAAGATATATAAACTCAGAAGGTATATAAATTTAAAATACGTACAATATCAAAAGGTATACAAACTTAGAAGGTATACAAATTTAGAGATATATAAAATTGAAAGATATACGAGTTTAAAAGTTATATAAGATTAAAAGATATATAAACTCAGAAGGTATATAAACTTAGAGTACGTATAATATTAAAAGGTATATAAACTTAGAAAGTATATAAATTTGGAGGGTATTTAAACTTATAAGAGTAGAGCTAGAAATAAACCCCCGCGGTAGAGAGAGTTAGAAATGAAGTAGGGAGGAGCTAGAAATAAAATATATATTAGGGGGGAGTTAGAACTAAAGCTTTCACGAGCAAGTTAGAATTAAACCGAGTCGTTATCTAATATTTTAAAAAGTAAAAATCTTCCGGGAATAGTAGAAGGTATTATATTAATATTTTATAAATTAAAAATCCATAACTACACTACGTTTAAATATTTTATTCTATAATTTAAATCGAATTAATTAAGCGCTACCGGTATAAAGAGAAAACCTAGTAATTTAATTTTAGAATTTTCGGAACCCGGAATCTACCTACGAACGAAGAAATATTTTAAAACGGACCTTCCGCGCACTCTCTACCCCGTATTAAGAAATAATTAGGAATACTCTATACCGCTTAACGGTCTAGATAATACTTAAGAAGAAGAAGAGATAAGAAAATATAAAATTATTCGAAAGATAAAAATTACGAGTATATTATCTCCTTTAGAGAGTTATCCCTCCCTTAATACTAGTAATACTCTTATTAATTTATACCTCGATATTTCTTTAACGGAGTTAACAAGAGTACTAAAATTAATATTTAATTAAATTAATTAGTCGGAAATTATACTAGATATAATAAGTAAAGAAAGGTCTACCGTTTATCGAAATACTTTCGAAAAGGTTATGAAGGCGCAGGTCGAGGAAATACTAGAATAAAGATATAAAATAAACGATAGATATAGTCGAGAGACTAGTAGCGATATATTAAGGCTCTCCGTTCAATACCTTAGTATAACGTCGATAGGACCTAGGTTAGTACTCGTAGAGAGGAGTATTAAGAATTAAAGAATAATAGGCTTCGTATTAATATAAAATAAAACTAAATAAATTTAATAAACTTAATTAATAGTTTAATAAATATCTATATTTAGAATTTATAATTAAAAGTTTTAAGAGAAGTTAAGTACGAAGTTTTTATCTACTAGGAAAAGTACATAGTCTATATAAAAGAAAGAAATTATATTATTTATCCGTTTACTCGCTTATTCCCGTGTCGAGTAGATAAATAATTAAGCGTTTATTTATTTATTAGTTTATATACTACGTCGAGTAGTAAATAACCTCTTAGCTTATTAAATATACTAAATATATTAAAACTCGTAGAGAATTTTAATTATAATACTACCCTTCTCTTTTAATTTTCTTTATCCTTAAAGATAATCTTATATCTTCTCGTTAAATAAAGTAACGTAATAACTTATAAGAATAAATTATCTTTAAAGGTTTTATAGCTATAATTATTTATATATACTACGCGATACGTTAAATCGAATATCGATTATTCTCTCTATCGAAGAAATATAGGGAGTATATTAAGATTAGGAAAAAATACGAGTCTTTAAAATCGGTCGTTAATTTCTTTAGTATTAATAAGACTCTAGAACACTTAGAACGCGAGGAGGAAATAATTAAAATTATATAAAAAATAACGAACGAGGTCGTTACTATAGCGAACGAAATTATTCGTTAAAAGAATATAAAGCTAAAAAGGCTTCGCTAATAAAAGAAATTTCTAAAGAAGTGTAAATAAAAGATATTTAATAAAGATTTTACGGATATAAAGAAATTAGAGCGCCTAGAAGAATTTAAGAAATTCGGTAAAATAAAATATATAATCGTTAAAGTTCTTTATTTTAAAAATTTTATATCTTTAAAATCTTTCTCGCCTAGGACCTACGAGTAGTTTTTTTAGGCCGTAGTCTCTAAAACTTCCTTAAAAGTTTTTAGTAGTTAATTAAATTCGTTATTAACTCTTATATACTCTCTAACTCGTTATATCCTTTTTATTTAACGAGGTAGTTTTAATTTTTATTATTTAGAATTTTTTCTACCTCGAACTCCGTTTCTTTTTTAATTTAAAAATAAAAAGTATTTTATAAAAGTATATTAAAGTCTATTAACTCTAATAAAGAGATATAAAATATTAAATATATTTTAGCGTCGGCTAGAAGATTTAATTTATAATTAACTAGTCCTTTAGTCTTCTTAATCGAAAATAGTCCGATTTTAATATAATTTAATTTCTTATTTAGTTTTTTACTTTTTATATTCTTTATTAAAAAGTATACTTTATCCCCCTCTTTTAATTAAAGATACTCTTTTCGATATTTATTCACCGTTTTCTTAGTCCGAGTATTCGTATAATTAATTTGGGTTTATATATTTTTATATAATACCTTTATATTAATTATATAAATTAAGGCCTTTTACGCGTTTGGTTTATTTCTAGATTCGAGGAATATATTAATATATTTATTATAGTTCGCGAAGAATAGTGTAAACTTTATTATATTAGACTAGTTATTATTAAACGTTAATTAAATTATAAGTAAAAGCCTTACCTAATTATTCTATTTTTTATTAATATAATATCGTAAATACGTCTTTATTATTTAGTTCGTTTATTTTATTTATCTATCTATTTATAGATAATATATAGTTAATATTCATAAATAAAAAATTAAACCGTAGCCTAGTCGAAGTTAATAATACTTTATCTTCGAATAAAAATAACCTCGTAAAAGGATTCGACTCAAACGAACCTCCTAATATCCCTAAAAAGTATTAACGATAAAAGTACTTTTTTTAAAAAGAAATAACTACGAAAGTATTATCTAAATATTAATTATAGGATTATAAAATCGAACTCGAATTTTATTATAATATGGCCTTATTAACCTAACCTAGCCTAACTTATTTTAGATCTAATTTAGGTCTAAGCTAGTTTCCCTATTTCTATCCTAATATAGCCGGGATAGGAAATAAATAAATACTCCGTATACTAACTCCTATTTAGATAGTAGCTAGCTCTATTTTAACTTTCGTTCTTTATTTTTTATCTTAACCTACTCCTATATTATAATTAAACTATAGTTTAATAAACCTAGCCGTTAATTTAATAAATATCTAGATATTAATCCCGTCCCTTAATATTATAAAAGATTAATTATCTAGCTAGTACTCTTTAATATTAGGATAATTATTATAAGGGATTAACCCCCTAACCCCGAAGACCGTATATAATAGTTCCTCGCCGAAGTTTAGAATAACTTTATTAGTTTCTTAAATACCTTCGATTACCTATATATTTAGGTCGAGAGTAATCTTTTATTCGATATTTTATCCTCGTTTACGCCTCCTCCTCCTCCTATACTAGATACGTAATCCTTAATCTATACTATTATTTAGGTAATAGCCTAGGCCGTACCTATTATAACCTAAATTATACCTTAGCCCCCGCTTTAGATATTCGATAAAAATATCCTTAATAATACTATTATTATAGGTCTACGCTCGTCTTCCCTTTTAAATATTTAATAATTTATTCCCTCCCGATCTCGAACGCCTCCTAAATCCGAAAAACTCCTAGATATCTCGGAATATAAAGGGGACTAAAATAAATTAAATACTTAAGAGTAAATATTAATATAACGGATATATATTAATTATAACCACTACTCTACCGATAGTAATAAAATCGTTTATATAAAGTTTAAATTAATTATCGGTAAAAAGGCCTTTAACTTAATAAACTATTATTAAAAAGAGGGTCTTTATATCTTAACTAGCTTTACCGATTAATAAAAGAAACTACGGGAAATATATAATAACCCGTTTAAATAAGAGGATACTCGGAACTATATCCGGGAATTTAAATAAGACTTTATACTTTTTAATAAATATTTTAATCTTATTACCTAGAAGAAGGAATATTCTCGAATAAAGGACGAATCCTTAATTAACGTTATAAAATATAATATTAATTATATTACCTAATAGGACTTTATCTCCTAGAGGAAAATTAATAATTAACGGCTATATACCTTCGATAAATACGTCCGTATATACTCCGAAATCGACTAAGAACTTTAATAGATTAAATATTATCTACCTCGTTAGAGTACCGCTCCTACTAGATTAGAATAAACCTCGAGGAGGTTTATTATATCTCTACTAGCTTCTACCTTTATAGCCCGCTTTATTATAATAAGTACTTTTATCCCCGTTATTATAGCTCTAACTCTTTTATTTAGGGAGTTAATAAACCTCGATTCTATTTAAATTATTATTAAAGGTAAATTAACGAGAACCCCGATTATTAAGGCTATTTATAAGAAGTAGAGGCTTTATTTCTATTATAAATCGCTTAGATATAATATAAGAGCCTACCTAATTAAGCTAGCTAGTCTCTAATCTAATATTATAATTATTATTAACGACGATGAAAGCGTTATAAAAGGAGTTATTTTAAATATAAGAAAAGAATAGTCCCGGTATAAAGTCGCGTATTAGGACTATAGGTACCTAGAACCCTATATATACCTTTTTACCTATCGACTATATTATTTAATTTACCTTCGTTACTAACTAAGCTTTTATTTAAATCTATTATATAGTTTTTTAAGACCGACCCTACTTTTCGTAATAAATATATAATTATTTCTTATTAGTTATGGTATAACTAGTCCCGAATTTAAATTAAAGTCTTAATTAATACTAGTATATCCGGTTACCTTTTTATTAATTATAATTTTACGTATATTTAATATCTACCCCTTCGCCTTCTTCGTTATTTTTATATTATCCAACCCTTTAATAGCGTACCTACTATTATAAAACGTATTATTTATATCGTAGAAACGATTTTAAATATCTATAGTTATTAAAAACGAATAATCTTCTTCGTTATTAAACTTAATTAATACCCTATCGTAATTGGTTTATTATACCTCTACCGTTATAAAGCTACTATTAATTTTTTAAATAATTCCTTAACCTTCGCTTTATATTTTTACTTAAGAAACTATACCCTAAATCCTATAAAAATCTTCGCGGAAAATAAACTCTTTTTTATACCCTAAGAAAGTTTCTAAACCTAAGAATCCTAGTTTTTAATCTTATCCGATACCCGCGTAGAGTAAACCCCGACTTAAAAAGAGTCGCTAGTATATAAAGAGCCGTTATTATTTATAGACGATAACGTTATTATTAAATAATTAATTCCGATTCGAGAGAAGTTACTTTAGTTTTAGATTTATTAGTAGTATATTTAGTCCTAGGTTTATAAAAAGTAAACCTCGATTTAAGAAGAGTTAACCTAGTCCTAGGTTTATTAATAGTATATTTAATCCTAGGTTTATAAGAAGTAAACCTCGATTTAAGAAAAATTAACCTAGTTTTAAATTTACTAGAAATAAACCTAGTCTCTAGCCTAGTTTAATATTTATATAGAATAACCTAGAATTTAAAAGGAGTTACTTTAGTTCTAGGTTTATTAATAGTAAATCTAGATTTAAAAGGAGTCTTCCCCGTCTTAGTCCTAGTTATTTATTCTTATAAGAACTAATTATAATAACGAGTATAATTATATCGTTACTATTATTAAATAAAGAAAGATGTTTAAGATTAGGTATTATAGCCTAGCCTCGCTTTATTCTAAGTTTTAATATTAAGAATAACGAACCTAATACCTAGTTACTCTTAATATATACGAGATAAAATCTCGATTATTTACCCGGCTCGTTAAGCCTAACGAGTAAACCGCGTTTAGTTTATTATTTATAAAAATCGATCGATTCTTAGGTATTTTAGAAGAAATCTCGACCCTAAATACCTAGTTTTATTAAAAACCTAGATATTATAAACCTAAACCCCGCCTTAATTAAAACCTTAAATTAAGTATTTACGATTAAGCCTAAAACCGAGTTATATTTAAAATAAATAAGGAGCTCTACCTCGCCTCCGCCGTTATTTAAGAAAAATTTTAAGCCTACCGAGATAATAAGAATATTAACCTAATTACGATCCTACCTACGCGGTATTATAAATTCCTAAATATTTTTTTAAGAAAAGACGCTAATACTTTACCCCCGTATTAGTTATATAATTATACTATTAAGTTTAAAGAAGGGTTATAACCTCCGTTATCTAGCTTATATAATATAAATTATAATAAAATCTTAAAGCTCCGCCGTTACCTAGATAAGAATTTTAGTAAAGATTTTATTCGAGTTAATTAGTCTTATATCGTATTCTTTATTTTATTTATAAAGAAACTTAACGGAGGCCTACGTTTCTACGTTAATTACCGAGGGCTAAATACTATTATTATAAAGAATAAATACTCTTTACCTCTAATATTAAAAACCTTAAATCGATTAAATCGTATTAAGGTATTTTCTAAATTAAATATTATATTTATTTTTAATCGCCTCCGCGTTAAGGAGGGCGATAAAGAATTTACTATATTCCGTACCCGATTCGGCCTATTCGAATACCTTATTATATTATTTAAATTATATAATAACCCTACCTCGTTCTAGTACTATATTAATAATACTCTTCGTAAATTTCTCGATAAGACCTATACTATATATCTCGACGATATTCTAATTTATAACGATATCGAGGAAGAGTATAAAATCTATATTAAATATATCCTTTAGAAACTCCGCGAGGCGGGGCTCTAAATAAATATTACTAAATACGATTTCTACGTTAAGGAAATTACGTACCTAGGATTAATTATTATTATTTAAAGAATTAAAATAAATTTAAAGAAAATCGATACGATCCTAAATTAATTATAACTAGTTAATATTAAAGATATTTAAAGTTTCCTAGGGTTCGTTAACTTTTATCGGCGCTTTATTTATAAATTTAATAAACTCGTTATATTATTTATAGCCTTAATTAAGAAAGGTACTATCTTTAAATAAAATACTCGATATTAAATAACTTTTAATACCTTAAAGAAGGCTTTTACCTCTAATATTATCTTAGTTTATTTCGACCCCGACCGTAAGATTATAGTAGAAATAGATACGTTTAATTATATATCTAGGGGGGTCCTATCCTAATACGACGATTAAAACGTCCTTCGTACTATTATTTACTTTTTAAAGAAATATAACCTTACCGAGTATAATTATAAGATCTATAATAAAGAGTTTATAGTAATCGTCCGTATATTCGAGGAATAACGCTTTAAATTAAAGGGATCTACTCTCCCTATCGAGGTAATATCTAATTATAAGACTCTTAAATATTTTACCTTATTTAAAATATTATCTCGCCGTTAAACGAGGTAAAGTAAATTCTTATCCCGTTTTAATTATAAAATTATTTACCGGCCCGGTAAAGAAAATAATAAACTTAATATATTAACGTATCGGTCAAGAGACCTCCTTAAAGAGGGGGATAAATTAGACCCTAAATATTAATATTAGTACTAGACTATACTAAAAAGAAAAAACCTAGCCCTAAAAGTCTTTAAGGATTATATTTATAATATATAACTAAATATAACGACCTTAGCCTTAATCCTAGTTACTCTAGTTATATTAATAATAAATCTAGAGATTCTCGTCTAGCCCTTTTAGTTATACCTCGTATTAATTTATATAACCTTAATAAACCTCGATATAGACGTCGATTTAGAACCCTAGACCCTATTTACGTCTTATAAATCTAAATTAAATAAATACTAGCCTATTAACCTAGATAAAGACCTATACGATACCTCGACTTATTAATTATAGGATATAACTAGTTAAGCCGATTAATTCGCCTTTAAAGTCCTAGAAATACTACGTTCTAAAACGCGTTATTATAGCGGAATTCCCTTTATTAAATACGAAGATAAGGATAAAATTCTCTACTTCCAAGGAAAGAGATATATTCCGAATTCTAGTAAACTACGCCTTCGTCTAATCTAGCTAGTTTATAATAATATCGCGGGTAATTACCTAGGTCGTATTAAATATTACGAATTAATTAGTCGGGTTTATTAATAACCTAACGTTTATACTACTATCTAACGATTCGTTAAGAATTACTATATATACCGAAGAACTAAGCCTTCTCGCTAGTATATTTAAGGATAATTACGTTTATTACCGCCCCCGTAACAATATTAAAAAGATATCTCGATAGATTATATAGGTCCCCTACCGCCTTATATCTTTATAGGAATTATTTAGTATCGGTATATCCTAGTTTTCGTAGACCGCTTAACTAAGATATAGTACCTAGTATTAATTATATCGATAGAAGTAGATAAAGCCTACGACGCTTTCTACTAGAATATATAGAAACTTTATAAATTATTAGATATCTTTATTTTAGATCGAGGATCTTAATTTATATCGGAGTTTTAAAAGGCCTTATATAAACGCTTTAAGATCGATTAACGTATATTTACCGGGTATTATCCTTAGACGAATAATTAAACCGAGTAGTTTAATACTATAATAAAATATTACCTCCGTATATACATTAATTATATATAAGATAATTAGGTGAAATAGCTCCCTAGAGCGGAGTTTTTTCAAAATAATACCGATTCTTCTAGTACTCTAGCCTCGCCTTTCTTAACTAATTATAATTAATATCTATATATCGGTTTCGAGTCTATCGAATTTTTATTTTAAAATCTCACTACTTAAGCCCGTACTTATTTAATTATTACCGATAAATTCGTAATATAAATAGAAACCTTAAACGACTACCTCCGCGATAAGATATTTATCGTTTAAACTATCTTTAAATTCTCGGCTAACTAACGAAGGCGCCTATATCCGATATATTTAATAGATAACTAAATATGACTAAATACTAAGAATCTAAATATTATATACTTTTTAATTAAGCTCGACGATTATAATATCGGTTCTTTCCGAGTCTTTAAGATTTTTAATAATCCTTTTATAATTTAACTAGACTTTCCGTATTCTATAAAAATTTACCCCGTCTTCTACGTTAGCCTATTATAATTAGTAATTAATAACCCTCTACCTAGATAAGTCCAGCTTATCCGAGAACCTATAATTACCGAAGATAATTAACGTAAATAGTATATTAACGGTATCTTAAATTCTAAATATAATCGCCGTTATAATCTACTTTTATTAAAGTACTACGTTAATTAAAAAGGTTACGTCGTTATATAGGAACTCTTCTAGTACCTTACCCGTTACTAATAATCTATCGATAAATATTATATCTCGAATCCTAGCGCCGCTAGCCTCTACGAATTACCGTATACTATTTAAAGGTACTAGTATAAGGAACCTCTACTATCTTTATCCTAGTCCGATTTTTAAGAAGTTAACCCCCGCCTATACTATAGCCTATTCCCTATCCGTTATTATTCCCTCGGTTATCATTCCGTATCGGCTTCGATCGATACTTCGTGTCATTATATAAATAAATAATACCCTATAACTTAGCCCCGCCGTTATCGTTTATAGATAATAACGCTAACGCCTAGTTTTATTCGTATACCGCCGCCTATTCCCCGTCCTATCTCTTATCCGTTATTATCGATTATTTATTTTATAGGAGCTCGACCTTAAAGAGGGGGCTATTATTATAATATAGCCTTATTAACCTAGCCTAGCCTAACTTATCTTAGATCTAATTTAAGTTTAAACTAGTTTTCTTATTTCTATCTTAATATAACCGGGATAAGAAATAAATAAATACTCCGTATACTAGTTTTTATTTAGATAATAACTGGCCCTACCCTAACTTTCGTCCTTTATCTTTTATCTTAGTCTACTCCTATACTATAGCTAGGCCATAATTTAATAAACCTAGCCGTTAATTTAATAAATATCTAGATACTAATCCCGTCCCTTGATAAATTTAATAAATAACCGATATTTAGACCTATTTATATTTTATTACAAAAGGAACTCGGAGTATTTCGCGGGTATATCGACGAGAACTTTAAAAAAGAATTTATTCGAGAATCTAAATCGTTAATAAATTATTTATTTCTCTTTGTAATAAAGAAAAATAGAAGTCTATAACTATATATAAACTACTAAAAGTTAAATAATATTACGATAAAGAATCGGTACCCTTTACTAAATATTAACGAGTTATAGGATCGGTTTATAATAATAAAAATCTTTATATAATTAAATCTTCGAGGCGTATATAATTTAATTCGAATAAAAAAAGGCGAAGAGTAGAAGACTACCTTTAGAATTAAATACGGTTATTACGAATATTTAATAATACCCTTCGGATTTATTAATATACCAGTAACCTACTAAGTACTAATTAATAATATTATATAAATATACTTAAATATAATAGTAATTATATACCTCGATAATATCTTAATCTATTCTACTAATAAGGAAGAATATATTTAATATATATAAAATATTTTAATTTATTTATTACTAACTAAACTTCTCCTTAAACTAAAGAAGTACGAGTTTTATAAAGAATTAATTAAATTCTTTAAGTTTATAATTAATATTAAAGGTATTTATATAAACTTTAAAAAGATTAAGAGTATTAAAGAATAACCTATATTATATAATATTAAAACGGTATAAAGTTTTTTAGGATTTATAAACTTTAATAGAAGGTTTATTAAAAACTACTCTAAAAAGGTCTTATTATTAATAAATACTATGAAAAAGAATATCGCTTTTAAATAAAGAAAAGAATATTAATAATCTTTTAAGGTACTTAAAGAGGCCTATAAGAAACCGTCGGTATTATATTCCTTCCGAAGTAACGAACTAGCTCGAATCGAAACCGACGCTTTAAATTTAATAATAGGCGCTTATATACTCTAATAAAAAAACGATAAATAATACTTTATTATATATTATTCTAAGAAAATATTATTAGTAGAATAGAACTATAATATTTATAATAAAGAATTACTAGTAGTAGTATCCTTATTAGAGTAATAAAGAGTATACGTAGAAAATTACTCGGATCTTACTATCTTTACTAATTATAAGAATCTTCTTAACTTTATAACGATAAAATAATTAAATCGAAGATAGGTTAAATAATTAAAATTATTAAAATAATATAAATTCAAGATCTTTTATACCCTAGGAAAAGATAATAATCGTACCGATATATTTAATAAACGAGAAAACTATATAAAGGAAAAGAATATAATTATATAATTAATTCTTATTTAATAATAGAATAGATCGTTAGTCCTAATAAAATAACTAGTAGCGATACTATATATCTTTATTCCCGGAATTATTAATAATATTTAGAAAGAGTATAAAAACAATACCTTAACTAGGACGCTAAGAAATTAATAACTATAAATTAAATTATTAAAATATAATAAGAAGACGTACCTTCCTAAGGGATATCTTAAAGAAATTATTTAAAATTATTATAATAATCCCGCCCAAGGATACCCTAGAGTTACTAAAATTATAGAATTTATTTATAAAGAATATAACGCGCTAGGACTAAAATTATATATTAAGAAATATATTAAAAAATATATCGAATATTAATAAAACAAATCTACGAGATATATTAAATATAGTTAAATCTAATTCGCCCCGGTACTAAAGACACTATAAAAGGATATTATAATAAACTTCGTTATTAAATTATTAAAATCGAAAGACCCTATTACGACCGAGGCCTTTAACTCCATTATAGTAATTTATAATAAATTTAGTAAATACGCTATAATAATATTAATTAAAGAAATTTATAAAGTAGAGTAGGTTACCTTCGTATTATTAAATTAATTAATCCGGGATTATAGTATCTCTAGGTTAATTACCTCTAATAGAGATAAATAATTTATATTTAACTATTAGAAGAGATTAGTTAGTACTATTAAAACTAAATTATATAATTATCCTTTATAAGTGTATAGGTATTATACTAGCGATATCTTTAATACGCGGAAATATAAATACTCCTCTCTTCTAATTAATTATTAGATTATATTTTTTTAATTAAAGTATTCCTAGAATAATATAGTAAATAATTATTTCTATTATATTATAAAGTGGTAGTATATTATATACGCCTACGCCCCGTTAAAGGTATTAGTATATTATATACACCTACGCCTCGCCACCTCTATAATATTATTATTTATCGATACGGGGTTCTGGCCTTAGTATCGCGGGGTTCTAACTCTTAATAATTCTATATCGAGTTAGTATTCCCCCGTTTTATTAGAATCCTTAGAGATTAGTTCTACTATTAAATCTAGGATTTAAAAATTATTTAATAATAAACCCCGTAACTACTTTATATTTTTTATATTATTACTAAGCCGCTAGCTCTACGCTAGCGGCTTTAGGTATTATAGTTTTAATCTTTTAAATCTTTCTAAAAAAAAAGTTTATCGTTATTACGATATCGGGTTTAACCTCGGGACGTTTAGAAGAATTTAACGACGATAATATCGATTAAGCCCCCTCTAACGACCCCCGCCGTAAAAACGGTAACGAATTCGAAGGTATTACTACCCCCGAAGAGACTTTAGACGTATAACTTAAAACTATTAAAGAAGAAAACCGTCGCCTTAAATAATAATAAAAGTTAGGGGTATTATAAATTTAAAATTAAAGACTATATAATCCTATTATTTCTACGCCCGCTAACGGAGCGCTAGTAGAATCTACTATTTATAGTAGAGGTCCTTTAATTATTACGCCTACCGGTAGAATAGTAATAAGTTTAACTATATTTAATAGAGATATCTTTATTAGGGCGAAAATACTACGCCCTAATAAAATACGTTTTTATAAGGGTACGAGCGAAGGTAAATATTTATATTAATTCCGCGACGTGAACGTTAAATTTTTAATTAATCTTAAATATTTCACTACCGATTATTTAAGGATCGTATATTATATAGACTCGTTAAAGGGTAACCCTTTAACGTAGTAATATAAATACTACGATTTATATAATTTAACTAGTATTACGTTTAGTTTTTTTAAAAAGTTTCTTTTTAATTTAATAACGGATTTAATTAACCGCCGTCCCTTTATTTATAAGAAGTAGGAGGAAGCTAAATAATAGTTTTATTAAAAAATATCGTTATTTAAGGTTTACTTTAAAGAAATAAAGACCTAGTTACCCCCGTTTTTAAAGGAGTATAGGGTAAATTTCTTTTTAACTAAATTTAAACCTAAATTTAAAAATAAAATCCTTAATACCGGTAATATATTTATTTAAAGGGAAGAAATTCTTACCTAGGTTATTATATAAAAAAAGAATCTAGAGTATATATAATTAATAGGCGGCTCTAATTCTAATTCGGGTTCCTAGTTAAAAAACCCTAATAAAGGAAAATTTATAATAAACCGAATCATTAAACCTAACGCCGGCGATAGCGTTAAATAGGCGTATTTAAAAGAGAAGAGTAATAAGCGTAAAGTTAATATCGCTAATTCTTTATATAATAAGACTATTTATTATTATTATAGAGTAGAAGGCTATATTAAGCCTAAATATCCCGATATAAATAAACTAGTTATAAACGTCGGTACGATATCGGTAAAAAATAATTAAGCCTAATTTACGCCTCGGAAGAAGAGTAAGAAAAACGATTAATAGAGATATACCCTTTTATTCTTTCTAAAGGTTAGATCACCCTCTAGGATAAAATTAAATAACTTATTACTTTAATTAACTTAGGAGCGTAGATTAATTTAATTTTATAGCGGTTCGTCGTTAAAAACGATTTAGAATCTTATAACACTACCTTACCGCTAGCTAAAGTAATTAGCGGGTAAAGTATATATTACTATAACGCGTATTAATTAGACTATTAAATAATCGATAATTAAGATTAAGAGTATAAATATAGTACTTTATTCTATACTATAGACTTTAAAGGTTTAGATATTATTCTAGGTATACGTTATCGAGATAAAAATTAATAAGGAACCGCCTTATAAACCTCTCTATAACTTATCTTAAACTAAACTATCGGAGTTACGGCGCTATTTAGAATCCTTATTTTATAAAGGTTAAATCCGTTATTTAATTTTATTAATTAAAATACCTATTCTTTTTATATTTAAAAAGGATAGTAGGCTATATCTTTACGTAGATTATTAAGGCTTAAATATAATAACTATTAAGAATTAATACCCGCTACTCTTAATTACCGAGATATTAAACCGCCTATATAGTTCTAAAATCTTTATAAAGTTAGACCTTAAGGATACCTATTATAGGATCTAGATTAAAAAAGGCGATAAATAAAAAACTATTTTCCGAACTCGCTATAGTTATTTCGAATATTTAGTTATACCTTTTAGGCTCGCTAATATACCGGTAATATTTTAAATTTATATTAACCGTGCGTTTATAGGTTTAGTAGATATAACGTATATATTATATCTAGATAATATCCTAATTTATAGTACTAAACCGGCGGAGTATTAACGGTATATTAAGTAAATATTTAAATAATTATATTAATTCTAGCTATTTATTAACCTTAAAAAGTACCGATTTAATACCGAAACGGTCGAGTTTTTAAATTTTATAATATTTATTAATAGGGTAATTATAGACCCGGAATACGTTAAGACTATTAAGGAATAACCTTAACTAAAAATATATCGGGAGGTATAAATCTTTTTAGGCTTCGCTAACTTCTATAGGTAGTTTATTTATAATTATTTTAATATAACTACGCCGTTTACTAGCCTATTTAAGGGTAGTAAAATAAGTAAAAAAATAAATCCGTTTAAATAAATAAATAATACTACGGAAGCGTTTTAGATCTTACGAGATATATTTATAAACGCGCCTTTTCTACGCTATTACGATCTAACTAAATAATTATATATAGAGATAGATACTTCTAACTTTAACTTTAACTTTATACTATCGTAGTAAAATAAAAATAATTATTAACGCCCTATAATATTCTAGTCATAGAAATTAAATCCCCTAGAATAAAACTATAAAACCTATAATTAAGAATTACTCGCCGTTATAGCGATAATAAAATAATAGCGATACTACCTAGAAGGTAGCCCCTATTATATTAAAATCTAGATTAATTATAATAACTTAAAGGGTTTTATAAAATAGAAGGAATTAAACTTTAGGTAGGCCCGTTAAGTATTTAAATTAACTACCTATAACTTTAAAATCTTCTATCGGGCTAGGAAATTAAATCCTATCGATATACTATTACGACGCTTTAATTATAAAGGAGTATCGTCGTTAAATATTAAATTATTATTAATACTTTAGAATAAACTTACTCTTTAGACTAGTAGTTAGTTATCGGAAAGAGATAAAGAAATAAGAGTAACTATAACCCCTATTTTTTAGATTATAGGGTTAAGAGTAGTAATTCTAAAACGGGATATTATAGTAGTACCTAAAATTATATATAATAATCCTGAAAGGCTTATTAAAATACTGATTCGGGAATTATAAACTTATAATAATTAAATAAACTCTTTTCGAACTAAAGCGAATATATTAAAGAACCGCCGTTATATAAAGAATAAAGTATAGGCTATAGACTCCGAGGGACTATTAAAATATAATAGTCGCCTTTACGTATTAAAGGATAAAGCTCTAAAGAAAGAGTTTATAAAGAGGTATTATAATAATCCTCTAGTAGGCTACTTTAGTGTTACGAAATCGTATAAATTATTTACCCGAAAATTTTTCTGGGAGGGTAACCTAAAGTAAGTTACGGACTATATTAAAATTTACGATATATATTAACGGACGAAGGCGCCGCGATATCGTTTATATAGTAAATTAAATTCGCTTCCTATTACTATTTAATTATAGAAGGAAATTTTTATAGATTTTATAACTAGTTTACCGCCTAGTAAATATAAAGGTACCGTCTATAATATTATTTTTATCGTAATAAATCGATTCACTAAAATAGCTAGGTATATATTTATAATTATTAAAATCGATATTATTTAACTAGCGGAAGTATTCTACTTTAAAATTATTTACCGCTATAGTATACCTAATAGTATCGTTAACGATAAAGGCTCTATTTTTACGAGCGCCTTCTAATCGGCTATATATTTTTATTCGAAAATAAAACGATATTTAAGTACTATCTTTTACCCTTAAACGGATAAATAGATAAAGCGCCTAAATTAGGTACTAAAGTATTATTTACGTATATTTATTAATAATAAATAAACTAATTAGGCTAGATTACTACCTATAGTAGAATTCTTAATAAATAATAATTAGAGTACCGTCGTCGGAACGACGCCGTTTTTCTATATATATAATTATTATCCTAAAATCCGCTAGGAGGTCGAGGACGACTTTAGGGAAAAAAGAGTACTAACTATAAATAATAGAGTACGATAGTTATAAACTCTAAAGAATAAAATTATAGAGTGTTTTTAAAGCGCTACCGAATATTAAGTTAAATAATATAATAAAACGTATAAACTATAAAGTTATAAGGTTAGCGATTTAATTATATTAATAATTAAAAACTTAAAGTAAAAGCGCTTAAATAAGAAATTATCCTATAAGTTTATAAGGCCCTTTAGGATTATTAATAAAATAAGAGTATAAATTTACCGCCTACTACTACTTTCTACGTATAGAATTTATAATATCTTTTATATATCGTTACTTAAGTTATATTATCTTCGCGATTATATTAATACGACGGAATCTTTAATATAAGCCCCCGAATTTATTAATAATAATAAGTTATAGGAGGTAGAAGAGGTAATCGATAAAATTAAAAATAAGGAAAGTATCTAGTATAAAGTTAAATAAATTAGTTAAGACGAAGAATATAATTAATAGTTACTAGATAAAGAGTTTATTAGTACTAGTAAATTAACTAAAGCCTTTAAATAGGCGGGTAGTAAATATAAATATATAAATATAGCTAAAAAGGTTACCTAGTTATATAAGATAATAAGACGGAGTAAACGGAGCCGATATTAAAAATAAATATTACTATTTCTATATTAATATTTATATAACGGACGTTCTCCTCTATATTTATAATCTTATTATACGGTTTTAGGGTATAACTAAATTTAATTTACTATTAAACTATTTATATACAATAGCGATAAGATATTATATTTATAAAAATACTTTTATTTTAGGTATAGTTTATATAGATATTTAGAATATATTATTAAATAGTATATCTAGGTAAGTTTAGCTAGCGCCGATTTAAGAAAAAAAGAATTCGATATTATTATTATATCGTACGAAAGATTTAGTTACTATCGGAATTATTAGAAGAAGACGTAGTCTCTTTAATATAATCCTTAAAGATATTATCTTCCTCGGGACTCTCTAGGTCCCGTTTATATTAACGGAAACTCTCGGCCTCTTTTTCGAGAATTTTATTCATCGCCTTTAATTCCTTAATACGCTAATTCGCCGCCGTTAATTAATTTTATAAATTAGCGATTATAGTAGAGGTTTACCTATTAATTACTACTATTTCACTGTATACTTTACGCTACTAGGTGATTTCCTTATTTATTAAATTACGTTTATATTCTTCTTTAGGAGTCCTATTACCGATACGGGTATATTAATATATAAACCTCCTTACCTTCCTTCGGAAAAGTTTAGGGATTTATTACTATTAATATATACTACTTTAAAGTTTACGGTTATAACTTATCTTTACGTAACGGTCGATTCCGTGGCGATTAGTATAATAGAGCGTATAAGGAGGGGACGTACCTCGAATATAATTATTATTAAACTAATAAAAGTAGACCCGGTAAAGGAGTTATAAAGTATAATAAATTACTATTATAATTAGTATTACGCAGTCGCGCTAATAGCGGACTAGTTATATTTACTAGTATATTTATAACTAAAACAAATCAGTATAAATAAACTAATATTATCGGTGAATAGGAGTTATTTATAGAGTTAGAAGAAAACTATATATAACGAGAATACTATTTATATATTAGTTATAATACTAGAATACTATTATAGAGCTAGAGTAATAATATATAAAAGAGATTAAAGGAATTACGAAGAGAGAAAGTAATAAACGGGCGAGTTTATTTATATAATAAACCGTCGCGCTAAATACCTTATCGTTATAATACGTCGATACGCGCCTCCGCTCCGCCACCTCGCTCTTATTAATAGATATAACCGTTACTATAGTAGTTATATTATTACTAATCTCCCGGTATAATATTAGGACTACACCGCTTATATATAGTACTTTACTACTAGTGTTTATTATAGTATAATAAGAGTATATAGTAAGGGTAGCCACTACTATTCCGCTACTAGTACTATAAATACTATAGGAATAATCTAATATACTATATTCACTATAAGTACTATAAGCGCTGTAGGAACGATAGCGTATACTATTTCGCTCCGTTACTATTATATATAATAGTATTATAGGGACGAAAGAAACATTATTTATTTAATTATTATTACTATATATTAGCGCTATAGGGACAGCTTTATGAATATACTATTTATTTACTACTAGTATTACTATATAGTAGGGGTAGTTTAGTAGTATTACTTTTTCGCTACTAATACTATATAATAGTACTATAGGAAATGGTTTCGTGTCGCTCCGCGACTAGTACTATATATTAGCGCTATAGGACCGATAGTATAAATTGGAAAACTCTTTTCTCTTATTTTCTCTAGAGGGTTTTAAAGGTTTTTTTAACGAGCTTCGACTAATTAACTAAATACTATTCCGTGACTAGTATTATAGGTATTAAAGAATTAGGTACGTAACTTTATACTTAGATTATTATATAGTAACGCCGTTATATTAGATAACTTTTTTCCCTTATTTCCTTTAGGGGGTTTAAAGGTTTTTTAATAAATATTTTTTAATTAAAGTATTTGGGTACCTAGGGACTAGGGCCTAAAGAAAGAGGTAATTATAAAGTAATAATATATTATATACGCCTACGCCCCGTTAAAGGCGCTAATATATTATATATACCTACGCCCCGCCACCTCTATAATATTATTATTTATCGATACGGGGTTCTAGTTTTAGTATCGCGGGGTTCTAACTCTTAATAATCCTATATCGAGTTAGCGTATCTATAAAAGTATAGGGTAGGCTCTAAGCGCTATAAGCGCTCGTGAGCCGGTTAAGCTAGTTTAAGCGGGGTAATACTATATCTTAACTCTAAAACGATATAAACGCCCCTAAGAATCTAATACGCTCCTGAGAATGTTTTTGGCTCGTGAGAATACCTAAATTTAGAATGCGCCACTAATATGGCCCCCATGCATGGCCCCACTTATGGCTATGGCCCTATTCCATTCATGGCCATGGCGTATTCCATTCATGGCCATGGCGCATTCCACTTATGGCCATGGCGCATTCCATTCATGGCCATGGCGCATTCCATTCATGGCCATAGCCCTATTCCATTCATGGCCATGGCCTCATTCCATTCATGGCCAAGGCTCCCACTTATGGCCAAGGCCCTGTCACCGGCGCATCCTATAGCTGTACCTGGCAGAACGTCGCTATCTATCCAGTATCGCGCAGCCCGGGCGCCACCCCCGCGTAGATTTCGCGCGAATCGATTGAATCCGGGAATCAAAAGTTACTGGCGTTAGGGGTAGTTCCGGGGGGTCGCTGCCGTCGATAGGGGCGATCATGGAACATCATATATACGCGTATGTATAGGCCATAAATGGGGGTATGCGCGCATCTATGGGGGCAAGAATGGCCATATATGCGCATATCTATGGGCCATGTATGCGCATATCTATGGCAGCAGCAATGGCCATGTATGCGCATATCTATGGCAGCAGTAGTGGCCATGTATGCGCGTATCTATGGCAGCAGCAGTGGCCATGTATGCGCGTATCTATGGCAGCAGCAATGGCCATGTATGCGCATATCTATGGGCCATGTATGCGCGTATCTATGGCAGCAGTAATGGCCATGTAT
>JAABUK010001263.1_pt1 | contig 48942 bp, 34 predicted proteins | sample 5559141 | NCBI WGS metagenome assembly JAABUK01 (sample SAMN10711869, study PRJNA513367) | rock metagenome | isolation source: Antarctica rocks | place: Antarctica: Victoria Land, Pudding Butte nord | collected 2016-01-03 | reverse complement strand
CAGGCCAGGCGCCGGCTCAGCAGGCAGCACAGGCACTTCAACGGGAGCCGGAGCGGGCGTGGAAGTACTTGCGGAATCCGCCTGGGCAGCCGCCTGAGCCGTCTCAGCCGCCGCGTCCAGCTCGCAGAAGGCGCGCGCCGAGCCGTTGGTGAGCCGCACTTCGAGCGTCGAGGAGCCGACCAGGGCCTTGGCCTCGGCCCTGGCGATGTCGGCCAGCGGCACGTCGAGGTCGATGGTGACGTGCGTCTTGTCGCTGTTTTTGGCGGCCCAGCGCGGCAGGATAACGCCCTTGTCGTCGCGCACCTGCGAGGCGCTGTTGTGGATCGGGCTGTCGCCTCCGGCCTGCTGCAGGTCGTGGCGCGAGAGAACCAGCACGCGGCTGGCCGTCGCCACCAGATACCGCTCGCCCCAGTAGCCCAGCGAGTCGAGATCCGACTGCGCCTTGAGCACGGCGTCGCCGTTGACGCCGACCGTCGCCAGCTTCTGCTGCACATCGTCGGGCAGCGCGAGCTGGCCATCAAGAGCGGGAGTTTTGGGCTGGGGGCGCGAAAGCAGATTTTTAACGGCCATGTTCAAAAAGAGGAGTGAATCGAGCCTCAAGGCTCAGCAAGGCTCCGTGGCCCCGCTCCGCTACAAAACAGCCCAGTTTATACGCCGCGACTTTCCACAGGCTGCAAGTACTTGAGGGGTGTGCACAAATCCAGGAGCGCCTACAGGGACTTTTGGCGAGTGCGTTGTCCGCATCCGTGGAGGAGTATCAATACACCGATGCCGACTGCCACAAAGCGATCCAGCAGTCATCTAACTTCGCCCGCAAAAAGCTGCAGAAAACTCGCTGAGCATTTGTGCACACCCCTCAAGTACTTGCAAGGTACTTAAATTCGAGACGCTCGAAGGCGCTTGCCTCAATCGAGCTGAGCCGAAGCCCTTGCAGCCGCATCAGTGCAGGCGCTTCCAGGTGCCCCGGCCCAGCAGATACACGGCGTCCAGCGCAAGCCAGGCGAGCAGGCCCAGTGGCGCGACGGCGACTGAAGCGCCTGAAGCGCCTGAATCTTGCCACGGCCACAGCGCGCCCAGGCTCAGGCGAGCAACCCAGGCCGAGCCCACGAAAGACAGCAGCATCAGCGCCAGGCCCCTGGCTCGGCTCAGCAGGCGCTTGCGCTTGAGGAACTTCATCGCCGTCTGCGGGCCGCCGGGCGCTTCCACGGGCGGGGCGGCGCGCGCGCCCCAACACAGCACTGCGAGGAAGAGCGCAAGTACTTGCAGCCACGCGATGAGCTTCTGCGCCCGCGACAGCTTCGACAGCGACTGCCGCCACGACTTCAGCACCACGCTCGGGCCTCTCGCCTGCTGACGCTGCGCTTCCAGATGCTGCGGCGTCTCGTCGGGCAGCAGCGCGTAAGCCACGGCCACGCGGCGCTGCTGCACGGCGCGGATGGCATCGCTGGCGGTGCGCACATCCGAGGGCAGCAGCGTCCACACGAAGCAGTCGCCGCCGCTGCCCTGGCCTGCGCTCCCGACAACGGGCAGCCCCTTCGAGCGCGAGGCGCGCGCCAGAGCCGGGTCGCCCACGCTGCCGCTCCAGGCTTCGAGGGCACGGGCAGGCTCGGGCCTGGCGGATTCAAGGGCGCGCTGGTTCTTCACGAGCGGCGTCGCGATGGTGAGCGAGCCGCCGCGCTCATCCAGCACGCGCCGCGCGCCGTTTTGAGCCGAGCCGCCCAGCAGGATCATGTCCGGGTTGGCGCGGCGCAGAGCCGTGAGCTGAGATGGCGAAGCGTTCGCAGCGGGCAGGGCCAGGCCCGAAAATCCGCGCGCGCGGTGCCAGTCGATGGCTTGCTGAGGCGAGAGGAGGCCGCCCGAGCCCAGCGTGCGCCCGCCGAAGTCGAAGGCCCTGCAAGTACTTGCGGGCACCAGGCGGCGGATGGGGGCGCGCATCGAGCCCAGCCAGCACGAAGCGCCAAGGGCCTGAGCGATGAGCAGCAAGCTCAGCCCAAGCGAAGGCCGCCGCGTGCCCAGCCCGAGCGCCGCCAGCCACCACAGCAGCACCAGCGACCAGGCCGCTGCGATGGCCCAGGCCGCTGCGATGGCCCAGGCCGCTGCGATGGCCCAGGCCGCGCCGCTCGCGCCAACTTCGCGCGGGGCGAGCCGCTGCGACCACTCGCCCGCCAGCGTGGGCAGCGCCCAGAACGTCTCGCTCCAACTGCGCTCCTCGCCAAGCAGCCTGGCGCGCGCCCAGGTACTTGCGGGGGCGATCTTGGAAGCAGCGGCGGCTGAGGAATCGAAGATGCGCAGGGGCCGCGCGGCGGGCCAGGGCACCTCGCTGCCCAGCGAGCCGCGCCGCGTGGCGAGGAGAGCCGAGAGCAGCAGCAGCAGCAGCGCCGCCCGCCCGGCCCAGGCGCGCACCAGCCGCCCGCGCCGCGACGCCGGGCTCACGTCCTCGCGGCCCGAGCCCAGGGCCGTCGGCGTGCGCCCCGAGAACCTCAAGCCGCCCGAGGCCAGGCCGAGCCGAGGCCAGGTCAGGCGGCTCAGGAACGAGCGGCACCAAGCGAGCTTCGGGCGCCGTCCCAGCGAGTCGCGCCCCGAAAAGCGCGGGAATCTCGGGCCGCGCCTCAAGGCCGCACCTCGGAAATCTCAGACGCTGCAGGCACTTCGCGAGCACGCGGCTCGCGCGCCCAAGGCTTCAGCAAAAGCGCGGCGCTCAGCGAAGATTTCCGCGCAGCACGATCGAAGAAGGCGCAGGCGCGAGGCGAGGCGCGAGGCGAGGGGAGCAGAAGCATGACCGTCTTGAATCTAACAAATCGAGCCGCTCCCTTCGTGCCGTCGCGCCTGGATTTTGGGCCTGGCGCGGGCGCGGCGGGCGGTTTTCGCGCCCGGCCTTGGGCTGGGCTCATGCGGCACGCTCTGCGCGGCGGCACGCTCTGCGCGGCTACACTACGCGCGGCTTCAGGGCGCACGAGCGCGGCCCGCAAGTACTTGCAGCGGCTTCAGCAAGCCCCCAGCAAGCCCTCGGCAGGCGGGGCAAGCTGCGGCGCATCGCGATGGGTTTAGCAGAGCGTCAGGCATCAGGAAAGTCTATGGTGGGCACGCGAGTTTTGATCATCGACGACGAGAAGGCGCTGTGCGAGCTGTTTTCGGACATCCTGGCGCGCGATTCCATGCGCGTCGACTGCTCGCACACCGGCGGCGCGGGCCTGGATTTCCTGGCCCAGAACGAGGACATCGCGCTCGTCTTCGTGGACATGAAGCTGCCCGACCGCAAGGGCACCGAGGTGCTGCGCGACATCAAGCGCGCCCGCCCCGCCCTCCCCGTCGTCGTCATGACCGGCTTCGCTTCCAAGGAAACCGCCGTCGAAGCCATGCGGCTGGGCGCTTACGATTACCTGGCCAAGCCCTTCAACATCGCCGATGTCTCGCTGATCGCGCGCCGCGCCCTCGAACGCAACCGGCTCATCGACGACAACACCTATCTGCGCGACCAGCTGCGCCAGAAATACAAGTTCGACAACATCGTGGGCTCCTCACCCAAAGCGCAGGCGGCTTACATTCTGGCCGCCAAAGTCGCGGCTCAGAACGCGACGGTGCTCATCACCGGCGAGTCGGGCACGGGCAAGGAGATGCTCGCCCGCACCATCCACTACCAGTCCAACCGCGCCGACAAGCCCTTCGTCAAGGTCAACTGCGCCGCTTTGCCTGAGCACTTGCTCGAAGACGAGCTGTTCGGGCACGAGAAGGGCGCCTTCACCGATGCGATTTCGCAGCGCATTGGCCGCTTCGAGTTCGCGCACACCGGCACGATTTTCCTGGACGAGATCGGCGAGGTGCCGCTGCCGGTTCAGGTCAAGCTGCTGCGCGTCTTGCAGGAGCGCGAGTTCGAGCGCATCGGCAGCAGCAAGACCATCAAGGCCGACGTGCGCATCCTGGCCGCCACCAACCGCGACCTGCCGCTGGCAATCGAGGCCGGGACTTTCCGCGAGGATTTGTATTATCGCCTCAACGTGGTTCCCATCGAGCTGCCGCCGCTGCGCGAGCGCCGCCAGGACATCCCGCTTTTGGTGAGCCACTTCGTGAGCAAATATTCGGACGAGACGGGCCGCAAGATGCGCGTGGGCGAGCCCGCGATGGAAGTCCTGAAGGACGGCTACTGGCGCGGCAACATCCGCGAGCTCGAAAACAGCATCGAGCGCGCCGTTATCCTGGCCGAAGACGATTTGATCGAGCCGCGCCACTTGCTGCTGGCTCCGGCTCCCGCGAGCGCCTCAAGTGCCACAGGCGACATCCCAACACTTCGCGAAGCCGAGAAGGAGTTGATCCGCCGCGCCCTGGAAAAAGCCGGCGGCGACGAAGCCGCCGCCGCCAAGATGCTGGGCGTCACAGCAACTCAGCTGAAGAAGAAGCGCGCGGAGTAGCCGCAAGTACTTGAGGATTAGCCGATGAGCGAGCGCATCGAGTGGGTTGAGCCGGAGGAAGCGGCGCGCGAGCGGTGTGAGAAACGGCAAGCCGAAAACAATCGCATCTACCACACTCACATGAGGTACTGCGTAATTCTGGCCGTGCCTGCCGCGATTGCGATTCCTTTGTTCAGCCAAAGGCTTGGCCTGGAGATGGGAGAGGCGCTTTTCGATTCCTTGCGCCTGCTCGTCCCATCATTCGCCTTGCCGATATTTCTGCGTCTGGCATTTAGCTTCGAGTCCAAGTCCGCCGAACAAAAGCTCGTTCTCAGCAGCGACACCGTGGATTTGTGGAAGCACGCGCGCTCCTTTGAGATCACCGACCACCCAACGCTGCCCGGCATCCGCCGCCTGCTCGTCCATCGCGACACCACGCCTCGCCAAGTCCAAGCCTGTTTCCACATCAGCCAGCTCAACGAAGCCGAGCTAAGCACCTTCATCGAAGCGCGCATCGCCGAGCAGACGGCGCAGCGGTTGATGCGGCGCGTGAAGATGTAAGCCGCGCAAGTACTTGCGCGCGCACTTGTCACGCCGGTTCCGTTTACTCATAATATGTCCATGCTCATCTGCTCGCGGCTGTGGGGCTGGGCGGCGTGCTGGCTGCTGGCGGTGCCGGCTCACTGTGCCTGGGCACAGGGCGAGGCGGGCTGGGCGCGCGAGCTGGATTCGCCGCGTGTGCAGAGCTGCGCGCTCAGCCTGTCGCGGCGTTCGCTGGTTTTTTTCCTGCGCACGGGGCGCGAGATGAAGGTGCCGGACGACGTGCTTGCCCCGCTCAAACGGCGCGCGGGCGTCATCGTGACGATTGAAAAACGAGGGCAGGTCGCGCCGCGCGGCTGCCGGGGCACCACCGAGCCGATGCGCGAGTCGCTGGCGCGCGAGATCATTTGTAATACCATCGCAGCAGCCACGCGCGACAAGCGGGCCGCGCCTCTCCAAGCCGCTGAGCTGAGCCGCTGCCGCATCTCGCTCACGGTCATCTTGCAGGTGCAGCCGATCCAGAACCTAACAGAGCACGACGTGCAGAACTGCGGGCTGATGGCGCGGCGCGGCGAGCGAATCGGGCTGGTGCTGCCCTTCGAGGGGCACGTGGCCCAGGTACAGTGGCGCTGGGCGCGCCTCAAGGCCGGGCTCAAGGCCAGCGAGAGCGCGCAGATGCTCGAAGTGCGCGCGGTTCGCTTCCGCGAATAAGGCCAGCTGAGGCGAAGGTGGGGCGGATCCAAAACGGAGCTCGCGGCAAGTACTTGCGACAAGAAGAACACCATGAAGAACTCTCTGTGGCTGCTGCTGATTTTGCTGCTGGCGCGCGCCTCAAGCGCGACCGAGTCGCTCTCGCTGAGCCTGCCCGCAGGCTCGGCCACGGCGGGCTCGCTCGCCAGGTTCACGGTGACGGGCGACCGCCTGCGCCGCGTCACGGTGCGCCTGTTCCGGCTGAAGGGAACCGTTAGGGGAGCCCAGGGCGCAGCGGGGCGGGCGAGCACGCGCGCTCAAGTACTTGAGAAGACGCAGAGCTCGGCCCCGGCGCGTTCGAGCATGACCTTCGCGCTGCTGATGCCCGTGCCGGGCTGGTTCCAGGCCGTGGCCTTCGCGGACGGCGACCCGGCTTCCACGGCCACGGACGAGATCACCTTCCACGTGGCGCCGCGCCCGCCGCCCACGGTCGCCACGCTTGAGCTGAGCGGCCCGGACAACCTCGCGCCGCCGGGAGAAACGCAGTTCGAGGCGCGCGGCACTTTCCTCAAGGCGGCCACGCTGCGCGCCTGGAAGCTGCTGCCGGGCGGCACGCAGCGCCAGGTTCTGGAGCAGCTCAAGCCCATGCCGCCGCGCCCCAGGCCGGGCAGCAAGGCCGCCCAGAGCTACGATCCCGTCATCCGCTGGGAGGTGCCGCTGCTCTCGGCGGGCGCTTATCTGGTCGAGGCGACCTCGGACAAGGGCCTCAAGAAGCTGCTGTATTCGCGCGCCTCGGACATCGGCCTCGTCTCCAAGCGCGCGCCCCGCGAGCTGCTGGTGTACGCGGTGCGGCTTTCGAGCGGCGCGCCGATCCCCAACGTGGCCATTCGCATGGACGACTCGGGCGTCTACGAGGCGCGCACCGACAAGTCGGGCCGCCCCTACCAGGCGCTGGTGCGCGCGCCTCAGCCCTCGCGCGCCGCCCTCACCTCGGCTGACGGCGTGGCTCAGTTCAGCTCGACGCCGGGCGACGGCACCGTGAAAATCGCGGCCTCGGCCCCCGACGGCTCGCGCGCCTCGGGCCACGAAGCCTTCGTGCAAGATTCCCAATCGAGCGACTTGAAAGTGCTCTTCTACACCGAGCGGCCCCTGTATCGTCCCGGCCAGACGGTCTTCTTCAAGGGCATCGCGCGCCGCGATTTAGCACGCGGCGGGCGGCGCGGCCCCAACAATGCGCTGTTCGTTCCGGTGGCCAACGCTCCGGTTGAGCTGCAGTTCACGGACGCCGCCAACGAGAAGATCGCCACGCTCAAGGCGCGCACCAACGCCGGCGGAGCCTTCGTCGGGCAGGTCACGCTGCGCGACAATGCTGCCGTGGGCCGTTACTCGGTCGAGACCAAGCTCAAGCCAACGGGAGCCAAGGCGAGCGAGAGCTTCTTCAACCGTTTTCTGGTGCAGGAATATCGCAAGCCCGAGTACGAGGTGACGCTGGAGCCTCAGCTCTCGGAGCCGTTCGCGGTTCGGGGCACGCCGGTGCAAGTACTTGTGCGCGCCCGCTACTTCTTCGGCGGCGCGGTCAGGGGCGCCAAGCTCGAATATTCGGGCGAGGCGAGCGGGAGCACCACGCTCAACGACAACGGCGAGGCGCTCATCAGCCTCGAAAACGCGGCGCCCGATCCAGCCGAAGCCAGCGACACCAGCCGCAACTACGACCGCATGCTGAGCCTGACCGCCAAAGTCACCGACGACGCCAACCGCATCGTCGCGGCTGAGACCTCGATCTTCGCGCCCTACGCCCTGCTGCGGCCCAGCTTGAGCTTCGACAAGAACGTGTACGACCTGCAGCAAACCGCCAGGATCAACGTGCGCACGCTCGATCCCATTGGCCGCGCCGTGCCCGGAAGCGCGCGCGTGCGGCTGTTTTACACGAGGCGCAAGCGCGTGCTGAACCGCGAGACGATGGCCTCGGGCTTCGAGTATGAAGACATCGCCTTCTTCGACAAGACAGTCGCCACCGACCGCTTCGGCGTGGCGGTTTTGCAAGCTCAGCTGAACCGAGCCGGCTACATCCGCGCCGAGGTTTCGGCAACCGACAGGCTGGGCCGCGTCACGACCTTCACCACCAACACCTGGGTCTTTTCCAGCGAGCAGCCGGATTATTACTGGGGCCGCTACGACTTCCCGCAGCTGCAAGTACTTGTGGACAAGCCCTCGTACAAGCCCGGCGAGACGGTGCGCGCGCTGCTCACCACCAAGAAAGATCGCGGCTGGGCGCTGCTCACCTTGCAGGGCGACCGCATCTTCTTCCACCGCGTGATCCGGCTCGCGGGCCGCGTCACGCCGCTCGAATTTATCTTCCCCGAAGCCGCCGCGCCCGGAGCCTTTTTGGTTGCGGGCACCTCGCAGGGGCGCGAGTGGATTCAGGATTCGGCTTACGTCAAGGCCATCTCCCCGGCTCAAACCCTGAACATCACGCTGCAGCCGGGCCAGCGCGAATATCGGCCAGGAACCCGAGCGACCTATCAAATCACGGTCAAGGATGGGCTGGGGCGGCCCCAGCAGGCGGATGTCTCGTTTGGTTTGGTTGACAAGGCGATTTACTCGCTGGCGGCGGACGAGACGCCGGACCCGGTCGAGTTCTTCTTCGGCGCGCGCGAGAACCGCGTTTCGACGACGTGGCAGTTTCCGGGCGAGGTGGCGGGCGGCGCCTATCAGCGCATCGAGAAGGTGGTTCCGGTGCGGCGCAACTTCCAGGACACCGCGTTCTGGCGCCCCTTCGTGAGCACCAGCGCGGCTGGCCTGGCCACCTTGAGCCTTGATCTTCCTGACAACCTGACGCAGTGGCGGGCCACGGCGCGCGGCCTGACCTGGGACACCAAAGTCGGCGCGGCCACCAGCGACATCACGGTGACCAAGCCGCTGCTCACGCGCCTGATCCTGCCCAGGTTCCTGAGCCAGAGCGACCGCGTGCGGGCCCAGGTCATCGTGCAAAACAACACCCAGGCCGCGCAAGAGGTGCGCGTCTCGCTGCGCGGCGACAAGATCGAGGTGGCGAGCGTGGGAGCCGAGGCCAAGGGCGCGCAGAGCCGAACTATCGCGGCGGGGCAGTCGGCTTCGTTCTTCTGGACAGTGGGGACGGATGAGGTGCCGGTGGGCCGGCGCGGGTTTCTGGTGGCCACGGCTCGCAGCGGAGGCGAGGCCACCAGCGAGGACTCGGACGCGCAGCAGCTTCCGCTGAGCATCCAGCCGCGCGGCTTTCCGGTTCAGAAGTGGGCCTCGGCGATCGTGCGCGGCGAGGAGCGCGCCTTGAGCTTAGCTCAGGCGCCTGGCTTCGTGCCTAACGCTTCGCGGCTTGAGATTTCGCTGTCGCCCAGCGTGGCGGGGCCGATGCTGGGCGCTTTGCCCTCGCTGATCGACTATCCCTACGGCTGCACCGAGCAGACGCTGAGCCGCTTCGTGCCCTCGATGGCGGCGGCGCGTGCCCTCAAGTACTTGAGGCTGCCGCCACCCGAAGCGGCCAGGGAGCTGCCCAAAATCTTCGAGGCGGGGCGCTCGACGCTGTATTCGTATCAGCACAAGGACGGCGGCTGGGGCTGGTGGCCCGACGATGCCACCGACCCTTACCTCACGGCCTACGCGGTCTACGGCCTGTCGCTGGCTCGTCAGGCGGGCTTCGAGGTCGAGCGCGAGCGCGTGCTGAAGGGCGTGCAGTCCATCGAGAGCCAGTTCGCAGCCGCCGAGGACGCCGATGGCCGCGCCTTCTTGATGCTGGCCTACGCCACCGCGCGCCAGACCTTTGGCTTCAAGAAGGACGAGCTGGCCCGCGACGACAACGGCAAGGTCAAGGACTTCCTGGGCGCGGCCTTCGAGTTCCGCTCCAAACTGTCGCCCTACGGCCTGGCCTCGCTCTGCCTGGCGCACTCGAAGATGCTCGAAGCAGCGCCAGCTCAAGGCACGAGCACGGCCAGCGCGCCAAAAACGGTGACTCTGAGCGGCGCGGCGGCCCTGGCTTACGTGCAGAAGAAGCGGCTGAACGCGAACGGCCACAAGCTGCAAGCGAGCGTGCAGGTTTACCGGTCCAGGAACGGCGGCATTTACTATCGCCAGCCCAACAATCCGCCGCAGGTGATTTACATCGTGCCGCCTGCGGGCAGCCTTCAGGTTTCTCCGGCCTCAGTTCGCGGGCTTGGGCTCGACAAGCTCAGCGGCTTCAGCTCAGCTCAGCTGGCGCCCGCTTCGGTTGCCGTGCTGCAAGCCGCTGAGGGCGCGCTGAGCGCAGCTGAAGCCGCGACTTTGCGCGCTCACTTGAGCACGCTGCTGGACGATCTCGAAGGGCGGGCGCGGCGCGAGGACGGGCCAAACGGAGCCGTCGCTTCGTGGCTGACCGAGCAGGCGGACGCTTCGGGCTGGAACAACTCGGACATCGAAGCGACCGCGCTGGCGCTGCAAGTCCTGGCGCGCGAGCGGCCCAACTCCAGCTTGATCGGGCCGGTTGTCAACTGGCTGCTGCAGAGCAGGCGCGGTGTGCAGTGGCGCTCGACCAAAGACACGGCCCAGGTCGTCATCGCGCTGGCCGATTATCTTCGCAGCACGCGCGAGCTGGAGCCAAGCGAGACAGTGCAAGTACTTGTCAACGGCCAAATCCAGCGCGCCCTGAGCTTCACGCAGGCCGACATCGGCAAGCCGGACGCCCTGGTCGCGATCGATGGGCTCAACCAGGACGCCCAGATTTCGATTCGCAGAGCCGGGCGCGGCGTGGTGTACGTGTCTTCGCGGCTGACCTCGTTCGAGACGGCCAGCCTGAAGGCCGGGGCCGACAACGGCTTCAAGATCACGCGCCGCTTCCAGGTTCAAAACGCCAAGGGCCGCTGGCGCGATGTGTCGGGGCCCATTCCCAGCGGCGCTCTGGTGCGGGTTGACCTGCGCGTCGCGGTGGCGAATCCCGTCGAGTATGTGCTGCTCGAAGACTGGCTTCCCTCGGGCTTCGAGGCGCGGCCCGAGGACGACGCGCTGGCCAACAAGGAGGAGCGCACCTGCGACTGCGGCACCGATGAGCTGGCCGTGATCGACCCGCCGCCGAGCCAGTCGCCGCTGCCCGCGAGCCGCCGCGAAAGCCGCGACAATCGCCAGGCCTGGTTCGTGGATCGTTTGGACAGGGGCACCTACTACCTGCGCTACATCCTGCGCCCCGAGCAGGCCGGGAGCCGCGTCGCCCTGCCCGCCCGAGCCGAAGCGATGTATCGCCCCGAGATCAACGGCCACTCGGACGAGAGCGTGCTGGAGGTGAAGTGAGCCGCCGCAAGTACTTGCAGCTTCCAGGCAAAAGCGCCCGGAAATTAATTCCCGAGCGCCTCGGCCTGGAAGCTGGGCGGGCGAAGGTTCGCCCGCCCAGCTCAGGTGCGTGCCACAAGTACTTGCTACCGGCTGGCGACGCGCTGCGGGGCAGCCGCCGCGCCGCCCATGCCGCGCGGCAGGGCGACCGAGATGCTGCGCGGCTTGCCGACCTTGAACAGCAGCGCGCCGTGAGCCGGAACCGCCATCGTGATGCCGTCCTTGAGCGCGCCCACATCGTTTTGCTGCCACAGGTCGCGCACGGGCTGCGCTCCCTTGAGGCCCAGCTGAGCCCAGCTGATGCTCACGCTCTGGCGGTCGTAGTCGCGGTTGAAGAGGCCAACCGCCATGGTGCCGTCCCACAGAGGCCGCGCCCACACCTCGGTCGAGTCGCCCTGCGCGATGCGCCGCGCCGCGCTGCCCAGCGCGTCCTGGTCGATCTCGATGACTTCATCGTTGCTGAGCGCGTCGATGGTGAACTGCGACACCTTGCTCAAGTCCGAGCCGATCAGCAAGGGCGCGGCGAGCAGGCTCCACAGCGAGAGGTGCGTGATCTGCTCGCTGGGCGCCAGGGCGTGCATGAAGAGCATATCGGGGTCGTTCCAGGCTCCGGGCGCGGCGTAGGGCGCGTTTTTGTCCTGGCCGAAGCCGATGTTGGCCATCGAGTTATACGAAGGCCCGATGTCGCCGGTTGTGCGCCACAGATCGCCATGGACGCTGGCGCCCCACTTCGAGACATCGGCCATCCCGTATTGGCACAGCGAAAACACGATGTCGCGCGGCGCGTTCACCAGGATGTCGCCCATCTTGCGATAGGGAGCCTGCTGCTTTTCCAGCTCGGGCAGGGTCTGCTTGGCCGCGATGTCGCCGTAGGAGCACCAATCGTACTTGAGGTAATCGACGCCCCAGCGACAATAAGTGGCCACGTCCTGCGCCTCGTGCTCGTAGGAGCCGGCGTAGCCCGCGCAGGTCTTGGGGCCGGGCGAGGAGTAGACGCCGAACTTGAGGCCGCGCGCGTGCAGGTCGTCGCCCAGCTTCTTCATGTCGCTGAACTTAGGGTTGACGCCCAGCTCGCCGTTGGCGTCGCGCGCGCCCTGCCAGCAGTCGTCGATGTTCACGTATTGGTAGCCGTGGTCGATCAGCCCGGTCTTTTGAATCCAGCTGGCGGCGTCGCGCACCTTCTGCTCATCGACCGAGCAGTAGTAGATGTTCCACGAGTTCCAGCCCATCGGCGGCGTCATGCACAGCTTGTCGCGCCCGCCCACAATGGTCAGCTTGCGCGAAGACTTGCCCCGCGCGTTCGAGACGGTCAAGTCGACAACGGCCACGCCCGCGCCGGGCACAGCGCCCGTGATGATGCCCGTCGAGGCATCGAGCACCAGGCCGCGCGGCAGGTTCTTGGCCGAGTAAGTCAAGGGAGCGGCTCCGGTGGCGGGGATTTTGAAGAGGAAGGGGCGGCCCGGCGTGGCTCCGGTGACGCGCGCACCGTGGATCATGGGCCTGGGGTTGCGGCTCGAGGAGGGCGCGATGAGCGGCGCGGGCTCGCTGGGGCTGATGCCGCCCAGGGCCTCGGGTTTGGCGGCTCCGGGCAGCAGGACGAGCATGGCCGAGCCCCAGTCGGCGTGGTCGTAGATGATGCCGTCGTCGGCCTCGCGCACGCGCAGCGAGAGCCGCTTGGCTCCGGTCAGGTCAACCGAAATCTGCCGGGGCGCGTCCTTGCCGTGCAGCGTGGGCGTCTCCAGAACCTTCTTGCCGTCCACGTAAACCTGGAAGACGACCGAGCCTTTGCCTGCTGTCTCGTCGTCCACGCCGACGGTGGCCTTGAAGGTTTTGGCCGCGCCCTTGAGGTCGATGTTGAAGGCGCTCTCGGCGTGCGTGCCGACGCCGTGCGTGTGCAAGGTGCCGCTCAGCATCAAGGGGTGCGAATCCACCGAGAGCGCGGCTCTGGGCGCGCCGAAGCCCTGCGTCATCTTGCTCAGGTCGAGCGTTTCGAGCCAGACGGCATCGGCGGGCAGCGCGAATTCGGCCACCGGAAGCGCAGCGGCGGGCGCTTGAGCTTGAGCCTGGGCAGCGCAGGCGAAGGCCAGAGGCGCCAGCAGCAGCAGGCCCGCGCCGAGGCGAAGGGGCGAAGGGGAAGCGAGAAGAGTGTTCATATCAAGAAGAGGTTCGAGCGCAGCGGCGCTGCCTCAAGTACTTGCAGGCAGCCTGAGCATTATGACCCGCTCGGGCTAAAATCAAGCACCGTTTCCATCCGGCGCGCAACCCGATCGCTCCCATCCTCGCGCATCACGAGGCCAACTCAGCCATGTTCTTCCACTCCAGCGCCGCCCGCCGCGCCGCGCGCACTTGCGCCCTCTGCGTGCTCGCCCTCTGCGCGCTCGCCCAGGCTCAGCAGGCCGGCTCAACTCAAGCCTCAGCACCCTCAGCCGAGGCCGCGCCGCCCATGGAGCAGCAGGCCACGCCCACGGTGCTGCTGCCCGGCTTGTACCTCGACGATGCGCGCGCGCCGCTCAAGCTCGGCGTCAAAGCGCCCGACTTCACCTTGAGCCGCTGCGCCTTCGCTGCGAGCCGCGAGCACGAGGTTCGGCTCAGCTCGTGGCTCAAGTCCTCGAAGGGCAACGGCTCAATCGTCGTTTTCTGGGCCTTCTGGTGCGACACCTGGAAGGACATGACCCGCGACCTCAACCTGCTGCGGCCTCAGCTGAGCGCGCTGAAGCTGCAAGTACTTGTGGTGGCCGTTGACGCTTCGCAGCAGCCTGTTGCGCGCCGCGCCTTCGAGAGCGGGCGCATCTGGTGGCCCGTCGCCATCGACGCGCGCCAGAGCGTGGGCGCGGCCTGGGGCGTGCGCCGCGTCCCGACGACCTTCGTGCTCGATAAGAGCGGCGTGGTGCGCGCGGTCTTCGAAGGCTTCCCCGGCAAGCAGGGCTTTGTCAGGAAGGCGAGCGCGGCGCTCAAGATTCACGCGCCCCAGACGAGCGGGCGGCGGTAGGCGAGGAGGTAGCGCGGATTGACGCTGCGCGGCTGGGCGCGTAAAATCGAAGTGTCTTTTAAGCACGTCCCGCGAGGCGAGCAAAGGCAGCGATGAAAATCCACGGCCTCAAAAATCCTCAAGCCCTCGCGGCTCGCGGCCCGCACTTGCAAAAGTGCCGGCGGCGAGCGCGGGGGCTTTTTCTTTAGCTCATGGCACGCGAAAAAACTCCCAAAGCCCCCGGCGTGCTGATGGATGCCTCCGACATCGCGCGCGCCCTGCGCCGCCTGGCCCACGAAATCGCCGAGCGCGAGCGCGGTGTGGGCCACCTCGTCCTGCTCGGCATCCCGACGCGCGGCGTGCCTCTGGCGCACCGCATCGCCGCCAACCTCCAAGAGATCGAGGGCCAGAAAGTGCCCGTCGGCTCGCTCGACATCGGCCTTTATCGCGACGATTACTCGACGCACCGAGCCCAGCTGCACTCAACCCAAGTCCCGGTTGACATCGAGGGCAAGGTCGTGATTTTGGTGGACGATGTGCTGTTCACAGGCCGCACCATCCGCGCCGCCCTGGACGCGCTCAACGACCTGGGACGCCCCGCTTCGGTTCGCCTCGCGGTTTTAGTGGATCGAGGCCACCGCGAGCTGCCCATACGTGCCGATTTCGCGGGCAAAAACGTGCCCACGGCTCGTGATGAAAACGTACAAGTACTTGTAGCCGAGCTGGATGGCGTGGACGAAGTGCGGCTGAGAAAGCCGGAGGAGAGTGCGCGATGAAGAAGCAAATCTTGGCTGGCGCTGCGTTGATGCTGTGCGCTGCGAGCGCGCGGGCGCAGTTCGGCTTAGGCATCCCGAAGACTCCAGAGACTCAAGCCGAAGCTGTTCAGGCCTCGGAGAAAGATGTTGTCATTCGCACCGGGGAATTCCGCGAGCCGTATTCGCTTCTGTGGCACGGGCACGAATTCCTGGCGCGGGATGACGACTCTCAGGGTTTTCGGGTGCGTGGCGCGACGTTGCAGAACGCTGACGGCTCGGATGCAGCTTTCGACAGCAAGATGTGGCGCAGTCGAACCGATGGAAGAGGCGGTGGGCGAACCGGGTACATCCCTGGCTACACACTTAGAAATGATTCGTTGAACGTGATAAGCCTCTGGCAGCGAATTTCTGATAACGACATCGAGATCAACACTACTATTGAGAACATTGGAAATCAAATCATCCGTGGCGTGGACATCCAGCTCGGCACGCTGCGTTTCCCCTCGACGCCCGCAGGTTTCAATGGCGACCCACGCCTCAACCCCAACCGCGACGCCCCAGCTTACCTCGAAGCAGACAGCGCCGACGCCAAAGACGACTGGCAAGTACTTGTCAAGAATCAAACGCCCGCTCGCCCTTTGATCTGGGGCTTTCCGTATTCGATTGACAAGCCCGCCAACCGCACGTACCCGCTCATCATCTCGACGCGCGGCGTGAATTGGCTGGGCAACCTGCTCGATCCTTACATCGACAAGCCGCTCTTGCCCGGCGCCTCGGAGCACATCAAGCTCGTGCTGCATTTCGGCACGCCTGCGCAGATCGCCGCGGTGAAGCAGCAAGTACTTGCCGACTACGCTCAGCAATTCCCGATGCTCTTGAAGTGGAACGACCGTCGGCCCATCGGCATGGCTGTGCTCTCGACTTCGGACGTGGCGCACCACTCCAAGACCAACCCGCGCGGCTGGCTGATGGACCCCAAGCTCGATGCCTCGAATGCGGCTGAGTTCAAGAAGAGGATGCTCGACTACGCGCGCAACACAGTGCGCGTTTGCAAGGCCATGAACGCGCAGGGAGTCGTCGTGTGGGACATCGAAGGCCAGGAGTTCCCGCACGCGACTTCGTACCTGGGCGACCCGCGCTCGCTGCCGCCCGAATCCGACGCCATCGCCGATGACTTCTTCAGGGTGCTGCGCGACGGCGGCTTGAAGGTCGGGCTGTGCGTGCGGCCTCAGCGCCCGGTGCGCGGCGCTTATGACAACTCAGTGCAGCAGATCGAGACCGAGAACCCGGCGCAGACGCTCATCGACAAAATCGCTTACGCCAAGAAGCGTTGGGGCGCCACGCTGTTCTACGTCGATTCCAACGGCGACCCCAACGTGCCGTTTCCGGCTGCGGTCTTCGAGCAAGTACTTGCCGCGAACCCCGACGTGCTCTTGATTCCTGAGCACCAGAGCGCGCGCTACTACCGCGCCACGGCTCCCTACGACGAACTGCGCGGCGGCGTGGCCAGCACGCCCGGCTGGGCTCGCGAGATTTACCCGCGCGCCTTCACGGTCATCAACGTGAGCGACGGCGACACCAAAGGCCGCCGTGCGGAGCTGCTGCAGGCTGTCAGGAAGGGCGACGTGCTGATGTTCCGCGCCTGGTGGGACGACCCCTTCAACAAGGACGTGAAGAGCATCTACGAGGAGGCGAGCAAATGAACCACGGATGGCCGCTGAGCACCGCCGCAGAGATGTCAAGAGACAGGCTTGCAAGTACTTGAGCAAGTACTTGAGGCTGCTTAATTTCCTAAAACCTCTGTGTTCTTCTGTGGTTCACCATGGCCATCCGTGGCTAAAGAAAGATGAAATTGAAACGCAAGGACGTGCTCGGGCTGGCCGGGATGGAGCGCGGCGAGCTGGAGCTCATTCTCGAAACCGCCTCGCGCATGAAGGAGATTCTGGCGCGCCGCGTCAAGAAAGTCCCAACGCTGCGCGGGCGCTCGATGATCACGCTCTTCTACGAGAACTCGACGCGCACCCGCACCTCGTTCGAGCTGGCGGCCAAGATCATGTCCGCCGAGGCCATCAACATCGCGGTGGCGCAGTCTTCGGCGGCCAAGGGCGAGTCGCTCAAGGACACCCTGCTTACGCTCAAGGCCGTGGGAGCCGACTGCGTGGTCATGCGCCACCCCGCCTCGGGCGCGCCTGAGTTCGCGGCTCAGCTGGTCGACATCCCGATCATCAACGCCGGCGACGGCTTCCACGAGCACCCTTCGCAGGGCCTGCTCGACCTGCTCACCATCCACGAGCGCAAGGCCAGGTTCGAGGGCCTCAACGTCACGATCGTGGGCGACCTGCTGCACTCGCGCGTCGCCCGCTCCGCGACCTGGGGCCTCTTGAAGATGGGCGCCAACGTCACTTTGTGCGGCCCGGACACCCTGTTGCCGCGCGAGTTCAGCTCAACCGGCGCGCGCCTGGAAACCAGCTGCGACGCCGCTGTCGAAGGCGCGGATGTCGTGATGATGCTGAGGCTGCAGGCCGAGCGCATGGACGGCGCGTTCCTGCCCGGCGTGCGCGAGTACGCGGCGCTGTACGGCATGAACTCAAGGCGCCTGAGCCGAGCCAAACCGGACGCCATCGTGATGCACCCCGGCCCGATTAATCGCGGCGTCGAGATTTCGGATGAGGTGGCGGATTCCAAACAGAGCGTGATTTTAGATCAGGTGCAAAACGGCGTCGCGGTGCGGATGGCGCTGCTGTATCTTGTGATGGGAGGCAGCGAGGAATGAGCCCAAGCGAAGGCAATGTGCTGAGTGAGTTGCTGGGCCAGGAGGTCGAAGTGCGCTCGCTGCGCGGCCAGTCGGAGTGCGTGGACAGCGGCGTGCTCGAAGCCTACGACGAGCGGTGGCTCAAGGTGCGCCAGAGCCCGGAGCAGGTTCTGTACTTCCCCATCGCCAACGTGCGCCTGCTCAAGCCGCTGGACTAACCATGAACCTGCTGATTAAAAACGGGCGCCTGCTGGACCCTTCGCAAAACCTGGATCAAGCCGCCGATGTGCTCATTGAAAATGGCCGCGTGGCGCGCATCGGGCACAGCTTAACTGAAGGCGGCGCGCAAGTACTTGAGGCGCGCGGCCTCGTCGTCGCGCCGGGCCTCATCGACTTGCACGTGCACCATCGCACGCCGGGCCAGGAATACAAGGAAGACACCGCTTCGGCCACAGCCGCCGCCGCGCGTGGCGGCGTGACGCAAATTTGCGTGATGCCCAACACCGAGCCGCCCATCGACTGCCGCTCGGTCGTCGCGGACATCCTGCAGCGGGCGCGAGCTGAGGGCAACGGAGTCCGGGTGCGGCCCATCGGCTCGGTCTCGCTCGGGGCCAGGAACACGGCGCTTTCGGAGTTCGCAGACATGAAATCGGCCGGAGCCGTGGCGGTTTCGGACGACGCCTTCCCGATGCAGGAGATGGGCTTCGCGCGCCGCGTCTTCCAATACGCCAGGACGTGCGGGCTCGTCGTGATGCTGCACTGCGAGGACACCACGCTCACGCACTCCTACGAGCAGGGCGGCGCGCTGATGAACGAGGGCGTCGTCTCCAACGAGATGGGCCTGCGCGGAGCGCCGCGCGTGGCCGAGGAAATCGCCGTCTTTCGCGCCTGCGCCCTGGCGCGCGAGGTCGGCAGCCACATCCACATCCTGCACACAAGTACTTGCGAGGCGGTCGAAGTCATCCGGCGCGCCAAAGCCGAGGGCGTCTCGGTGACAGCCGAAGCCTGCCCGCACCACTTCGCCTTGACTGATGAAGCCGTGCGCGGCTACAACACCAACGCCAAGATGAACCCGCCGCTGCGAACTCAGCGCGATGTCGAGGCGCTCATCGAAGGGCTGCGCGACAACACAATCGACTGCATCGCCACCGACCACGCCCCGCACGCCCGCGACGAAAAAGAGCGCGAGTTCGCCCAGGCTCCCTTTGGCATCATCGGCGTCGAAACCGCGCTTTCGACAAGCCTCAAGTACTTGCACGGGCAGCTGAGCCTCGCGGAGATCATCCGCAAGATGAGCACGGCTCCCGCTCAAATCCTCGGGCTCGAAGGCGGCACTTTGCGGCCAGGCAGCGCGGGCGACGCCGTGCTCTTGGACCCCGAGGCGAGCTGGGTTCTGGACGCGCAAACCCTGGCCAGCAAGTCGAAGAACACGCCGTTCGACAAGATGGAGCTGCGCGGACGGGTGCAGGCGACTGTCGTGAACGGCCAGGTGATTTTCCAGTTATGAACCTCTTCACCGACTCGTCGCGCGGGCGCTCGATGGCCAAAGACCCGTCTGTTGTCTTCTGGCAGGGTTCCTACTGGCTCTTCTACTCGATCCCGCCGTGGGACGACGGGCGCACGGGCGACGGCTGGCGCATCGGGATCGCGCGCGGCGACAAGGTTTCGGATTTCGGCTCGTGGCGCAAGGTCGGCGAGCTCAGCCCCGAGTACGCGAGCGAGGCCAACGGGCTGTGCGCTCCGGGCGCGGTTGTGCTGGGCGGCGCGCTGTTTTTGTTCTACCAGACGTATGGCAACGGGCCGCGCGACGCGATTTGCGTGGCGCGCTCGACGGACGGCGAGCACTTCGAGCGGCACCCGCTGAACCCGATCGTGCGCGCGCGCGGCGGCTGGAACAACGGGCGCGCCATCGACGCCGAGGCCCTCGTCATCGGCGAGCGCCTGATGCTGTACTTCGCCACGCGCGACCCGCAGGGCAACATCCAGATGCTGGGCGCGGCCTCAGCTGAGCTGAGCCAAGACCTGGGCCGCAGCTGGCAGCGCGACTTCGCGCCCGAAGCCTGGCGAGCCGAAGACGAAAGCGGCTCGATCCTGAAGCCCGAGCTGAGCTGGGAGCAAGACTGCATCGAGGCCGCGACCGTGCTCATGCGAGGCGGCAAGTACTTCCTGTTCTACGCGGGCGCTTACAACAACGCGCCGCAGCAAATCGGCTGCGCGGTGTCTCGCGACGGCGTGCGCTTCGAGCGGCTCAGCCGCGAGCCGCTGCTGCCAAACGGCGGGCCGGGCTCGTGGAACTCCAGCGAATCGGGGCATCCCGGCGTCTTCACGGACCGCGACGGCTCGGCTCACCTGTTCTTCCAGGGCAACGCCGACGGCGGGCGGACGTGGTTCCTGGCGCACGCGCGCATCGAGTGGGCGGGCGAGGCTCCGGGCGAGGCTCCGCGCATTGAGTTTGATTGAGGCCACTATGAAAGCACTTTTGATTCTGATCGACGGCACCGTCTACGAAGGCGTCAGCGTGGGCGCGACGGGCAGCGCGAGCGGCGAGGTGGTCTTCAACACCTCGATGACGGGCTACCAGGAAATTCTGACCGACCCTTCGTATGCCGGGCAGCTCGTGGCGCTGACGTATCCGCTGATCGGCAACTACGGGCTCAACCCCGAGGACGCCGAGTCAATCGGGCCGCAGGTGGCGGGCTTCATCGTGAAGGAGATGTGCGAGGAGCCTTCGAACTACCGCTCGCAGCAGAGCGGAGACGAGTATCTCAAGGCCAACAAGCTGGTCGGAATCCAGGGCATCGACGTGCGCGCGCTGGTGCGCAAGCTGCGCGACGAGGGCGTCATGATGGGCATGATCTCGACCGAGCACAGCGGACAGAGCGGCCTGCAAGTACTTAAAGACCTGCCCGAATACGACTCGGGCACCTACGCGCGCGAGGTCTCGACCAGCCGCGTGTACCAGTGGCAGAGCGGGCAGGGCGTCTCGGCCAAAGTGCCGGGCGAGCCGGGCGACACCCAGGGCGCGCAGGGCTCGGCTCCCAGCACGAACGCCCCGGCTCAGCAGTGGGAGATGCCGCTCGATGCGCTGGGGCGCGTGGTGGTGCTCGACTACGGCACCAAGTTCAACATCCTGCGCAGCCTCAAGGATCGCGGGCTCGAAGTCGTGGTGCTGCCCTGCTCGGCCTCAGCGGACGAGATCATGGCCTGGCAGCCGGACGGCATCATGCTCTCGAATGGGCCCGGCGACCCGCGCTCCTTGCAATCCGAAATCGAGACCATCCAGGAGCTTTCGCGCCGCGAGCCCGATCTGCCGGTCTTCGGCATCTGCCTGGGGCACCAACTGCTGGGGCAGGCGCTGGGCGGCGAGACGTTCAAGCTCAAGTTCGGGCATCGCGGCTCCAACCACCCGGTCAAGGATTTAACAACGGGCAAAGTCCACATCACGAGCCAGAATCACGGCTACGCCATCGAAGCCGGCTCGCTTCCTGAAGATGTCGAAGTGACGCACCTCAACCTCAACGACAACACCGTCGAGGGGCTGCAGCACCGCTCGCGCCCGGCGTTCTCGGTGCAGTATCACCCCGAGGCCAGCCCAGGCCCCAAGGACAACGCCTACCTCTTCGACCGCTTTGCAGAGCTGGTCAAGAGCCGCAAGCAGGCTTAGCTCACCGACCTGCACCTCATCATGCCCGCACCAAACCACAACACCATCGGCGACAGCCTCAGCCTGTGGCACAACCGGCTGCTGCACGGCGACTGCCTGCAAGTACTTGCCGAGATGCCCTCGTCCTCAGTCGATCTCATCGTGACCTCGCCGCCCTACGCTGACGCGCGCCGAGGCACCTACGGTGGCCTGCATCCCGACGATTACGTCTCCTGGTTCCTGCCCATCAGCGAGCAACTGCGGCGCGTGCTCAAAGACGAGGGCAGCTTCATCTTGAACATCAAGGAAAAAGCCGTCGATGGCGAGCGGCACCCTTACGTGCTCGAACTGATACTCGCGATGCGGCGGCAGGGCTGGCGGTGGACCGAGGAATACGTGTGGCACAAGCGCAATTGCGCGCCCGGCAAGTGGCCCAACCGCTTCCGCGACGCCTGGGAGAGGTGCCTGCAGTTCAACCAGCACAAGCAGTTCAAGATGTTCCAGGACGAGGTGATGGTTCCCACCGGCGACTGGGCCCGCTCGCGCCTGAAGAAGCTCAGCGAAACCGACGAGCGGCGCGACAACTCGCGCGTGGGCAGCGGCTTCGGCAAGAACGTCTCGAACTGGGTCGGGCGCGACATGGCGTACCCGACCAACGTGCTGTACCTGGCCACCGAGTGCGGCAACAAAGGCCACTCGGCGGCCTTCCCGCGCGAGCTGCCAAGCTGGTTCATCAAGCTGTTCTCGGAGCCGGGCGACCTGGTTCTCGACCCCTTCGCGGGCAGCGGCACGACGCTCCTGGCGGCGCACGAGCTGGGGCGCAAGTACTTGGGCGTGGAGCTGAAGGCGGAGTATTTTGAATTGGCCCGAGTGAAACTCGAAGCTGCCAAAGCTGCTCCGGTGCAAAGGACGCAACTGTGCAAATGAATCACTTCGTCTATCTTTACCGTGACCAAACCGGCAAGGCGCGCTACGTTGGCTACGGAGAAAACAGTCGGCGCGCTCTTTCGCACCTGGCGCAAACTCATAACCCCGCCCTGGAGACGCTGCTTCAAAACGAGAATCTCAAGCTCGAAATTGCTGGCCCATTTGATAGCCAAGAGACAGCGATGGCCGTTGAGACTGCACTTATTTCTGCCCTTAAACCCGACGCGAATATAGCTCCCGGTCAGCACAACCACCGATTCCGGCCCATCGGGGTTCCTACACAGTTCGTGGAGAGGTTTGGGCTTGAGCCGCTTTCGCGCAACGATTTGTTGGATCGCCTGAAGATATACAACTCGCCCACGTTTCTATGTGTGCTGATTCAAAATGTTGATTTCGACAACGGCGAAGGCGGCATCCGTCGAGGGTATGAGCCAGCTAACCCACCCAGCGACGATGAAATTTTGGAGCGCGTCAAGAGATGGTGGCAGATCCGCCGGAAGCTTGAAGAATGGGAAGCGAAGCCACCTCAAAGCCCCGCAATTCTTCTTGCTGTTCATGGCAAGCCAGGGGCGCAATTTATTATCGCGTCTGTTTTAACTGACCGTCAAAATTGGCAGCTTCGGATTGCGAGTTCAGAAAACGAATCGCGTTTTGAAGTGCCGACACTGCCCACTCCAAACCTTGATGCTGGGAAACTACGAGGCCGGCGTATCGATAGAGAAGTTGGTCTGAAATTCAATCTGGGTGGCCTCGTTCTTTTCCCATGATAACGATCATCCTTAACAACGACGTACTCGAATTCGTCACACGGCGCTACGACACGAATTCTTTTGATGAAGCCGTGACGCAACTCGTAGACGATTGGACTGAGGGCAAAGTGAAGTGGGAAACCGAAGAAACTGCCGAGGCTTTTTCGCCGGAATGGATGGCGAAGTATGGCTATCCCAGTGATGTTTGCTTACCGGAAATCGACGAGGAGACGCAGGTAGTCAGCTACAGATGGTTCTGGTTCAATGGCGAGGACGAACTCGTGGTGGATGGTCAATTCATCAAATCTGCGCCCGTTGAAGAAGGCGAGTGGCCCACGATGGGAATTCTCTAAAGCAGCCAGACATTCCGTTTCTTGTGTTCGACCTCAACACGCCCCACAAGTACTTGTAACCATCATGCCTAAGCGCTCCGACATTCACAAAGTCATGGTCATCGGCTCCGGGCCCATCGTCATCGGGCAGGCCGCCGAGTTCGATTACGCCGGCACTCAGGCCTGCGCCTCGCTGCGCGAAGAAGGCGTCTCGGTCGTGCTCGTCAACTCCAACCCGGCCACCATCATGACCGACCCCGAGACCGCCGACGCCGTGTACATCGAGCCCCTCACGCTCCCCTTCCTCGAACAGGTCATCGCCAAGGAGCGGCCCGACGGCTTGCTGCCGTCACTGGGCGGCCAGACCGGGCTTAACTTAGCCTACAAGCTGGCTGAGGCCGGGATTCTGGATAAATACAACGTCGAGTTGCTCGGCACGCCGCTCGACTCGATCAAGAAGGCCGAGGATCGCGACCTCTTCAAGGAAACGATGAAGTCGATCGGCCAGCCGGTGCCCGAGTCCGCCATCTGCGAGACGGTCGAAGAAGCCCGCGCCTTCCGCGACCAGATCGGCTACCCGCTGATTATTCGCCCCGCCTACACGCTGGGAGGAACGGGCGGCGGCATCGCGTGGAACGAGGCCGACTTCGAGAAGTTCGTGCGCTCGGGCATCGACCGCTCGCTCATCCACCAGATCCTGCTCGAAAGGTACTTGAAGGGCTGGAAGGAAGTCGAGTACGAGGTGATGCGCGACGCCAACGACACCGCGATCACCATCTGCAACATGGAGAACTTCGACCCCATGGGCGTCCACACCGGCGACTCCATCGTGGTCGCGCCCTCCCAGACGCTCTCGGACAAGGAGTATCAAATGCTCCGCACCGCCTCGCTCGAAATCATCCGGGCGCTTGGCATCGAGGGCGGCTGCAACGTGCAGCTCGCCCTCGACCCCCACTCAAGCCGCTACTACGTCATCGAGGTCAACCCGCGCGTCAGCCGAAGCTCGGCGCTCGCTTCAAAAGCGACGGGCTACCCCATCGCGCGCGTCTCGGCCAAGATCGCCATCGGCTTCCACCTGGACGAAATCCCCAACGCCGTGACGCAGAAGACGCTGGCCTGCTTCGAGCCCGCGCTCGACTACATCGTGGTCAAGATCCCGCGCTGGCCCTTCGACAAGTTCTCCACTTCAGACCGCCGCGTCACCACGCAGATGAAGGCAACAGGCGAGGTGATGTCGATTGATAGGAGCTTCGAGGGCGCTTTGATGAAGGCGCTGCGGAGCCTGGAGATCGGCGCGCGCGGCCTGCGCGTCAAGAACACCGGGCTGCTGAGCGAGATGGAGATCGAGGAGAAGCTGCGCGTGCCCACCGACGAGCGCATCTTCGTTATCGCCGAAGCCTTGCGGCGCGGGATGCTCGTCGATGAGATTCACCAGCTCACCAACATCGACCGCTGGTTCCTCAACAAGCTGCAGGGCCTGGTGGAGGCCGAGCAAGCCCTCAAGGGCCGCTCGCTGCACGATTTGAGTCGCGAAGAGCTGCTCGCGGCCAAGAAGCTGGGCTTCAACGACCAGCAGCTCGGCGAGCTGATGAGCTGCAAGGAGATGGAAGTGCGCGCGAAGCGCAAGAGCCTGGGCATCGCGCCCGTTTACAAAATGGTGGACACCTGCGCCGGCGAGTTCGAGGCGCAGACGCCCTACTACTACTCGTGCTACGAGAGCGAGAGCGAGTAGGAAGCCGGCCTCGTCACGCGTCCTGATCCGATTTGCAACCAGCGCTGCGAAGCACTGGTTTAGGTTCGACTCCATCCATGAGCAAGAAAAACAACACCGCCAAGCCTTCCGCTGCGCTGCCCGCGCCCGATGCCACCTCGCGCGCGGGCAAAGCCTCGGCTGCGCCCGAGCAAGTACTTGGGGCCGGCGAGCACGCGCCCGACTACGCCCGCTGCCGCATCGCGCCCGGCGCTAAAGTCAAGCTCAAGGACATCGACCCCGACGACTCGCAGCAATACCACGCCAAGCCCGATGTCGAATCCGAGCTCAAGGCGCAGCGCAAGCGCATCGCGGACTTGCAGGCGCGCCTCTTCGCCGAGGGCAAGCAGAGCCTGCTCATCGTGCTGCAGGCTCTCGACACCGGGGGCAAGGACGGCACCATCAAGGGCGTCTTCCGCGGCGTGAACCCGCAGGGCTGCCAGGTGTGGAGCTTCAAGGCTCCTGGCCCGGAAGAGGCCGAGCACGATTTCCTGTGGCGCTACAGCGCCAAGGCGCCGCCGCGCGGCATGATCACGATCTTCAACCGCTCGCACTACGAGGACGTGCTCGTGGTGCGCGTCAAGAAGATGGTGGACGAGGAGGTGTGGCGCGCGCTACAAGATGATCAACGAGTGGGAGAATATGCTGAGCCTCAACAACACCGCCATCATCAAGTTCTACCTGCACATCTCGAAGGACGAGCAGAAGAGGCGGCTCGAATCGAGGCTGCGCGAGCCCGAGAAGAACTGGAAGTTCTCGTCCAACGATATCAAGGAGCGCGCCTTCTGGGACGACTACCAGAAGGCATTCGAGGACGCCATCTCGCACTGCTCGACCGAATACGCGCCGTGGTATGTGGTGCCCAGCAACAAGAAGTGGTATCGCAACCTGGTGGTGGCGCGCACCATCGCCGACACGCTCGAAGCCATGAACCCGCAGTTCCCCGCGCCCGAGAAGGGCCTGGGCAAAGTGCGCATCGACTGAGCGCGCGACTTGAGATCGACCAAGTCGTATAGTTCAGAAAGCTGTAAAAGGAGAGCCCAGTTGATAAAGGCCCTCTTACCACTGACGCAGCGAGCATGCCGGTGGCTCAAGCACGAGCAGCGTGCTGCAAGTACTTGCAGCACGCTGCTCACGTTTAGCTGCTATCCGCAAGTTCGCCTCGCTGCCCGAGAAGATACAGCATGATGGTGTCCACTCATCTTAGTGACTTCAGCACCCACAAGTACTTGCGCCACGTTGCCTGTTCGGTTTAGCTTGCAGAGAATTTTCGGGGGACAACAATGAAAGTGGCACTGCAAATGGGGCTCATTCCGGGCTCAAGTACTTCGGACAAGGCAAAGTGGGCGCGCGATCACGGCGTCGAGGGGCTGGAGCTGGGAGCCAACAGCGCCCACAACCTCAAGCGCACCGCAGACGAGGTCAACGGGCAGGTGCCGATCTGCTCGGTGTGCGGCAACGCCGACGTGGAGGGCAACTCGTCCTTCAACTTCCTGAGCCCGGACAAGGCCAAGCGGCGCGCTTCGATCGAAGGCACCAAAGCTATCCTCAAGTTCTGCGGCGAAGTGGGGGCTGTGGGGCAGATCGTGCCGCCGATTTTTGGCGGCCCGGCGGTGCCCGATCTGTCGCCGTGGATGACGCCTCTTGAGCTCGAAGACGCGCTGGTGCTCGAAGCCTGCAAGGAGATCGGGCCGCACGCCGTGAGCTGCAAGACCTTGTTCATGCTGGAGCCGCTCAACCGCTACGAGCAGCACTACCTGCGCCAGCAAAGCGACGGCGTCAGGGTCATCGAGGAGGCGCGCCGGGCCGGGGTCCAAGGCGGCATCGGCCTGCTGAGCGACTTCTTCCATATGCACATCGAGGAGCTCTCGACGCCCAGGACCTTCCGCGAAATCGGCAAGTACACCGATCACGTCCACCTCGCCGACAACACCAGGCAGGAGCCGGGCAGCGGCGACATCGACTTCGTGGCGGGCTTCAAGGCGCTCAAGGCGGCGGGCTTCGCGGGCTTCATGGCCTACGAGTGCGGCATGACCGGCGACACCCCAGCGGACAAAGAAGCCAACTTGATCAAGAGCCTGGCCTTCGTGCGCGACTGCATCAGCCAGGCGGCGAGCTGAAGGCGGCGAGCTGAGCTAAGATCGGGCGCGATTTTCGCGTGGCAGAGCAGCTGTAAGTACTTGAGGGGTGTGCACAAAGAAGATTTTCGCCACAGATGACCACGAAGAACCGCAGATAGAGCACAGAGAGGTGTGTGAGAAGAAGTTGGGAAGGGCTTGAAGCCATCTCTTGAAGCTCTTCTTGCTCCTTCTCTGTGCTCCATCCGTGGTTCTCCGTGGTCATCTGTGGTGAAAATCTTCTTTGTGCACACCCCTCAAGTACTTGCGGCTTCGTTTTTTGCGGCGGGCGGCATTCAAGTTGCGGGCAGTGCGGGCGAGGAGATTTCCTTTACTATGGCAACCACAAAGCAGACTGCGGGCGTCGCGAACGCCCAGGCCAACGGCCACTCAAACGGCAAGGTCGGCATGGACGGCGTTTCCAACCAGCTGCGCGAGAAGCAGCGCGGGCCGATCATCCAGGAATTCGGCACGGTGCGTCACCTGCCGCTGGCGCTGAGCGCGGAGGCTCGCCGGCGCTCGGTCGAGATGCTCAACCAGGTGCTGGCCGACACCATCACGCTGGCCTCGATGTACAAGAAGCACCACTGGCAGGTTTCGGGCGCGACCTTCTACCAGCTGCACCTGCTCTTCGACAAGCACTACGAGGAGCAGGACCTGCTCATCGACACCATCGCCGAGCGCGTCCAGTTGCTGGGCGGCGTCACGACCGGAATGCCCGCGGCCGTGGCCAAGATGAGCAAGATCGAGAACCCGCCCGATGGCGTCGAGGAAGTCCCGGTCCAGGTCTCGCGCCTGCTCGAAGCGCACGAGCTGATCCTCAAGGAGACGCACGAGTTCGCCAAGGAAGCCGACGAGTCCGGCGACGACGGCACCAACGACCTGCTCGTCTCGCAAGTCCTGCGCACCAACGAGCTGCAGGTCTGGTTCATCGGCTCGCACTTGGTTGACGAGCCGCTGGTTTCGACTCAAGGCACCACGCACAACTAAAGCCCTTCGCTGCCAAGAGCAGAGCCAAGAGCAGCCAAAGCGCCCGCCTCAAGTACTTGAGGCGGGCGCTTGTGTTACATGGAAGGTTTATGGATCACTTCGACATTGATGGCTTTTTTTGAGCACACGCCTCTGCACACAGCAGCATGGTGCAGAAAGCTGAAGCGCGGCTTACCACACCTCAAGTACTTGCAGCGCCGCTCTTCATGGCGCGCACCAGATCATGCGCCGCTTCAGGCCACGTCGGGAACTTCAGCTCGAACCCGGCTTCGAGCAGGCGCGCGGGCACCACGCGGCGGCTCTTGAGCAGAAGCTCGGTTTCGGTGCGGATCAGGACCGCGCCGATTTCGAGCAGCGGGCGCGGCGTGGGCAGGCCAAAGGGCACGCCCAGCTCGGCGCGCAAAATCTTGAGGAACTGCGCTTCGGGCAGCGGGTTGGGCGAGGCGATGTTGACGGCTCCGCTCAGCTCATCGTGCTCGATCAAGAACTCGATGGCGCGGCACAGGTCCGCGACGTGAATCCAGCTCATCCACTGGCCGCCGCCGCCGTGCGGCCCGCCGAACCCCAGCCGCGCCAGGCGCGCGAACACTTCAAAGACGCCGCCGGGCTCATCGCCCATCGCCATCGCCATGCGCAGCGCGACGCGGCGCACGCGGCTCTGGCTCGGGCCAAGCTCAGCCTCGAAGCAGGACTTCTCCCAAGATTTGCAGACCTCGACCGAGAAGCCCTCGCCGATCTCGCCGCTGGCCTCGTCCATGTCGCGGTCGCGCGCGTCGCGGTAAATGGTCGCCGAAGCCGCGTTGAGCCAGGCTGCGGGCGGGTTCTCGGCCTGGCTCAGGGCAGCTCCCAGAGCGCGCGTGGACAGCGTGCGCGACAGCAAAATCTCGCGCCTGTTGCGCGCGTTGTAGCGGCAGTTGACCGAGCGGCCCGTGAAATTGACCAGCGCGCGCGAGCCTTCCAAGTACTTGCTCCAGATGCCAACGCGCCGCGCGTCCCAGGGCACGAAGCGAATCGTGTGCTCGCCCAGGCGCAAGTCGAGCCGAGGCGAGCGGGTCAGTACCACGGCATCGCCGTGCTGCCGCGCCCACGAACGAGCCAGAGCCTGCCCCAGAAAGCCCGCGCCCCCGGCGATGACAAGGTGATTGTGCAGAGAGTCCATGCGTAGTTACCGAGCCGCAAGCCGTTGAGCCGCAAGCCGTTGAGCCGCAAGCCGTTGAGCCGCGAAGCCTCGTGGCCTGCGCCGGCCTGATGGCGAGCGCGAGAACAGGGTTGCCTCGTCGCTTTAGAGGCGCGCCTAAGCCTCTTCGAGATCAAGGGCTGCAGCGGACTGCGAGGGCGGCGTGGTTTTCCTGGCCCACTTCAAGCGCGCCAGAGCCGCGTGCGCTTGCCTGGCGTGCGAGACGCTGAGCGGGTGTGGCGAGAAGCGGGCCACAGCATACAGCTCGAACATCTCGCGCAGCGGGGCCTCATCGCGCAGGCTCAGCGCGGGCAGCGCGGCGTGGAGCCACTCGCCCGGCGTTTCCCACGCGGCGCGCGGGCGGAAGCGGCGGGTGAGGGTGCGCGCGGCGCGGCTGAACAGGGCGCAGATGGTGCCTCGCGCCAGAGCATCTTCGCGCGCCCCGGCGCCCGGCTGCTGCGGCTTCAAGGCCGTGGCGAGGCGCCCGCGCTCGATGAGCGCCAGCGCCAGCAGAGCCAGGGCCGCGCCCGCTGCAGGCCAGGCCAGCAGCAGGTTCGCGAACCGCTTGACCAGGAATTCGCCCACGATGCCGCGCATATCTTCCCACGACTGCAAGAGCGAGGGCGCGTTATTGCCCTGGCTTTCGCGCGGCGTGGGATCAACCAGGGCCCAGCCCCAGCCCGGCTCCCAGATTTCGACCCAGGCGTGCGAGCCGCTCTCGCGCAGCACGGCGAAGCCGGGGTAGTCCTCGGACCACTCGGGGTTGGTGAAGCCCGAGACGATGCGCGAGGGGATGCCGGCTGTGCGGCAGGTCGCGGCCAGCGCGCCCGCGAAGTGAGTGCAGTAGCCCCGGCGCGAGTCGAAGAGGAAGAAGTCGGTCGCGTCGCGCTCGGGCGGCACCAGCGGCGGGCGCAGCGTGTAGAACGCGCCCTCCTGCAGCGCGCCCGCCAGCCGCAGCGCGCGCCTGAAGTTCGACTCGCCGCGCCCGGCTCCGCTGAGCTTCTCGCGCGCCCAGGCCCGCACCCGCGCGGGCAGGGCCGGCGGCAGCTGCAGGTAGCGCCGCTCCTCCTTAGCCGAGAGCACAAGGCTCGGGCGAGCGATGAGCTTGTCGGGCGGGCGCTTTTCGTTGAGCCCGAACTCTTCCAGCGGCGCCACATCGCTCTGTAAACGGGCGCTCGTGCCGCGCCGCATCACGCCCACGTCCAGCGAAGCGTCGGCCCGCTCGCGCACCACGGGCGGCTGCAGCTCCTGGAACCGAATCGCCGTCGCGCCCGGCAAAATCGGCACGAAGCTGGTGTTGGACGACAGCGCCGCCACATACTGCCGCAGCTGAACCGCTCCGGCACCCGCAGCGCCTCCCCCCGCGCCTCGCCCCGCGCCCCGCGCCGCGCTTCGCCTGGCGGCGCTCGAAGTACTTGCAGCGGCTGGAACAGCTGGAACGGCTGGAATAGCTGGAACAGCCGCGCCGAAGTAGCGGGCGCGCGACTGGGGCACTCCGCTGCGCTCGATGTCGAAGGCCGGGCGCGCCCTCAGACGCTGGCGCAGGTCGGCGTAGGCGGCGCTGCCCAGGCTGGCGGGGTCGGTGGGCCAGCGCGTCCCGTTCAGGGCCGCGATCTCGATGACGCTGCCCTGGCCGTTGGCCTGCGCCCACGAGTGCCCGTCGTACTGCGAGAGCGTGAACAAGCGCCAGTAGCGCGGGCGCACGATTTCCCAGCTGTCGGTGCGCTGCGTCTTGATGGCCCACAGCCGCGTGCGCTGCGGGGCCGAGGGCAAGCTGGCGAAGTCGATCTGGCGCTCGGGGCCGCCGCTGCCCACAGCATCGGGCAAGTCCAGCGCGAACCCGTTCAGGCGCGCGGCCAGGTTCGAGATCCAGCCGTCATCCGAGGCCGCAGACTCGTCACGAGCCACGCTGTACGAAAGGACAGCCGAGACCGACAGCGAGAACCCCAGCACAATCGCCAGCCCGCGCGCCGAGAGCTTGAGCTCCTGGTTGGGCGCCAGCGCGGGCACCGTGGCGGAGCAGGCGGCCCGGATGTCCGAGCGGAAGTCGAGCGAGAGCAGAACCGAGGAGGCGATGGCCCACAGCGCGAAGAAGGCCACCACCTCGGAGCCTTTGTGGATAACAATCAGCAGCAGCAGCACCGAGAACGAAGGCACGGTGCACAGCACAGCGTCCTTGTCGTTGAGGATGGCCAGGCAGCGGCACACGCCGAAGATGAGGAAGGCCTGCATCAAGAGCTTGACCGTCTGCGTCGCCTGCGACAGGTCCCACAGGCTCGACAGCTCAGGCGGCAGGCTCGGCCCCAGGATGAAGACGCAGGCGGCGATCGTCACCGCCAGCACGCCGCCGTTGATCCAGGGGCGCGGCACGGCTCGCCCGCGCACCCGCATCAGCCCAGCCCGGCGCGCGCGCCGCATCCACAGCGAAGTCGGCAGCCCGGCCACCGTGAGCGCGGCCAGCAGCAGCACCGTCTGCGTGGGCACCACGAGCTGAGCCGCCGCCACCGCGATCAGCGTGCAGGCGTAAGCCGCCGCGTAGCGGATGCCCACTTCCCAGCCCGAGCGCGGGCTCTCGCCACGGGCGGCCAGGCGAACCGGCGAGTCTAAAATCACAGCTTTGCCGCTCATCGTCGCGTCCTCAAGGCGTCCTCAAGTTCCTCGCCAATTCCCTCCGGTCTCCTCCCGGCTCGCGCCCTGCAAGTACTTGCAGCGGCACGCCGGAGCCACCTCAAGCCATCCCAACCAAAGCGGTCTTCAGCGCGAGGCCCGCGCCGGAGGCCGCGCAGGAGCCGCAGGAGCCGCTTCAGGGCCGATGCCCGCTGTAGCCGCAGCGCCAGCCTTGACCTTGCGGGGTTCGCCGCGCTCATCGAGCAGGAGCCGCAGGGCCTGGCGCGTCGCGGCGTCCTGGTCCTGATTCTGATCCTGATCCTGATTCTGATTCTGGGCGCGCGGCGAAGTGTCAGGCTCGGCAGGCAGGCGCAACACGCGCAGGCCGGCCTCGCTCAGCAGCGACTCGGCCTGGTCCAAGCCCTGGCGCCAGCCGCGCCAGGCGGCCTGGTGCGCCCGCCCGCCGCGCTCGGTGTCCAGGCGCGAGATGTCGATCAGCACGACCGTGGCGTGGCGCAGGCGGCGCGCCACGGCCAGCAGCGAAGGCGAGTAGCTCAGCGCAACCACGAAGGCCCGCGCGTCCAGGTCGCGCGCCGCCGCCTGCCCCTGAGACAGCACCGCTCGCAGCGCCTCGGCCAGCGGCGCGGTGCGCGTGGCCTGGGCGTCGGCCAGCAGCTCCCCGGCGCGAGCCAGCGAAGCCGCGCTGGGAATTTCGACGCGGGCAGGCGCGGTGTCCAGCCGCCACAACGCGCACGGCTCGCCGCTCTCGGCCAGCGCGTTGGCCAGCGAAAGCGCAACTTCGAGCGACCACTCGACGCCGCGACGCCAGGCCCGGCTCGCCTCGCCCTCGCGCAAGCTCCACGAGCCCGCAGCTACCCGAGCCGAAGCCGAAGCCGCCGAAGTACTTGGCCGGGCCGCTGCATCCGGCTCGTCTGGATTGGCGTTGTCGCTGCCCGAGCCGCGCCCGATCGGGGAGGCGGCGGGCAGGGCCGCGCCGTCCCACAGCACCAGCGAGCGGCGCAGCGCGGCCCGCTCCCACTCGCGCACGACCATCTCGCCACGGCGCGCAGTCGATTTCCAGTGCACGAAGCGCAGGTCGTCGCCGGCCACGAAGGGGCGCGTGCCGCCGAACTCATCCGAGCGCCCCGCCAGCGCAGCCGTGTTGCCGCCGCTGCCGCCCGCGCCCAGCGCAGGCCCCGCCCCGCCCCGCCCCAGCCGCACCACCCGAGGGCCCACGATCACCTGAGACTCAGCCAAAGGCGCCGCCTCGCTGTCCGCAGCCAAACTATCCGCTGCAGCCACGCCTTCACCTGAGCTACTCAGCACCTCGCGCTCGGAGGAGCTGGAAGTGGAGGAGCTGAAAGTGGCGGGGAAAAGTCTCTTGCGCGGGCGGAACAGGCCGAGCACATCTGAGCCCACGGCGCGCACCAGCGTGATTTGGTAGCGCCCGCGCTCCAGGTCGTGCAGCGGCAAGAACGTCAGCAGCACGGCCCGCGAGGGCAGGGCTTCGATCAGGAAGCGCCGCACCGTCATCAGCTTGGCTTCGGCTCGCCTCGGCTTGCTGCCAGCGCGTCCGGGAGGCACAGGAGGCAGCGGCTTGCCTTGCTCGGCGCGGGGCCTGGGCTCAGCTTGAAGGGCCGGATCCAGCGCGCGCAGGTGCACCTCGATCACGATGTCGCTTTTGTTGAAGGTGCCTGCGTTGCCGATTTCGAGCGTGAGGCCCACGCCCGCGCCGGCCATGCTGCTCGCCTGAAGCTCTCCGGCTGCCTCACCCGAAGCGGGCTCGCCGCCCTCGGAGCCCTGGCCGCGCGCGGGCTTGAAGGCCGGGTTGGGCGCGGCCTGAGCGACTCCGGCGGCTTGCAGGCGCCACGAGGTGCGCAGGCCATACAGCGAGAGCAGCGCGAGGCCCAGGCACGAGGTCAGCAGGCCCAGGGTCAGCCACATCAGCGCGAAGAAGAGCGGCGGCAGCGCGTTCACAATCGCGATCAGGTAGAAGCAGCCGCCGATGAACACGAACAGAACCGCGCGCGAAGTAATCATGGCTCATCAACACAGCTCAGCAGGCGAGGCCTGCGGCTGCAAGTACTTGCAGCCGTCCCATCAGGCGCGTCCGGGAGCGGCTTCAGCGATCGGAGACCTGCTTCTGGGCGTCGCGCTTGAGCTCGCGGTCCTGGATGGCGCGGCGTTTGTCGTGCGTCTTGCGGCCCTTGCCCACGCCCAGTTCGAGCTTGGCGCGGCCCCGCGTGAAGTACATCTTGAGCGGCACCAGGGTGTAGCCCTTCTGCTGCACGCGCCCGATCAGGCGGTTGATCTGCTCGCGCTTGAGGAGCAGCTTGCGCTTGCGCCTGGGCTCCATGGCCCACGCCGCGCCGGGAGCGTAGGGCGCGAAGTGGGCGTTGTGCAGCCACACTTCGGGCGCATCGTTGGGGCCCTTTTCGAGGCGCGCGAACGCTTCGGCGAGCTGAACCTGGCTCAGGCGCGCGCTCTTGACCTCGGTTCCGGTCAGGACAAGGCCCGCCTCCATCGACTCCTCGATCTCGTAGTCGAAGCGCCCGCGCCGGTTGGCCGCGATGGTCTCGTCGGCCAGCAGCTTATTCTTGTCCTTCTTCTTGTCCTTGGCCATAGAACTACTCTCTCAAGTACTTGCCGCGCCCGCTCAAGCCAGGCCGCTCAAGCCAGGCCGCTGAAGCCAGGCCGCTGAAGCCAGGCCGCTGAAGCCGGAGCGCGCCTCAAGCACTTGAAGTACTTGAGGCGCGCTCTGGTTTTTCACAGATCGTCGCGGGCGGCGGGCACCTCGTCGCCATCGGCGGGAGCGGCCAGGCCGGTTCCCAGGCCAGTGGCCGCGCCCAGGCCGGCGTCGGTGTCGCGCAGGGCGGCGGCTTGCAGCGCGGGGTCGTCCGCGTCGGGCGTGTCGGTGAGGTCTGTGCCCAGCTCGGCAGCGATGGCCTGCGCGTCGATGGCGTCGCCCAGCTCGGGGTCCAGCTCGTTTTGCATGGCCGCGCTCTGCACCGCGCGCTGCGCCATGGCCGCCTGAGCCGCCAGGATCGCGGCCTTGGGCTTGATGGTGGCGGTGTTGATGACCGGCTGCGGCGTGAGCAGGTGCTCGCGGCGCGGCTCGACCTTGCGGCCACGCCTCAGCGAAGGCAGCACCATGTCGATCATGGCCGTGACCAGATGCTCGTCGCTCTTGCGCTGGCGTTCCAGGGCCGAAACCGCGCGCTTGTCGCCCAGCCGCCCCAACGATTCAACGACGCCGCGGCGCACGTTCTCGCGCTTGTCGCCCAGCGCCTTGATCAGCGGGATGACCGCGTTCAGGTCGCCGATCTCGCCCAGGGCCAGCGCCGCGTGGAAGCGCACGCTCCACTCCTTGTCCTTGAGGCAGTCGCACAGCGGAGGCACCGCCGCCAGGTCGCCCAGGTCGCCCAGACCTTGCGCCGCAGCCAGCCGAACCACCCAGTCGGGGTCGTTGAGCGCGGTCGTCAGGGGCTCCAGGGCCGCCTTGCCGCCGATCGAGGCCACGGCCTTGACAGCCGCGTAGCGCACATCTTGAATCGAATCGGAGAGCAGCGACTGCAGGTGCTGAGCTGAGGTCGGCTCGCCGATCTTGCCCAGGGCCAGGGCCGCGTAACGCCGCACGCGCACGTTGTCATCGACCAGGGCGTGCACCAGGGCATCGACGGCACGCTTGTCGCGCAGCTCGCCCAGAGCCTCGGCGACCCAGCGGCGCACGTTGTGGTTGGAAGATTCCAGAGCCGTCGTCAAAGGCGGCACCGACTTCTCGCCGATGCGCACCAGGGCATCGGCGGCGGCCTTGCGCACGTCGATGGAAGGCGAGTCGAGGCAGCCGATGAGGGCGTCGATGGCGCGCTCGTCCTTGAGCTTGCCCAGCGCCTCGGCTGCGAAGCGCACCAGGTCGATGTTCTCGTCGTCGATGAACTTGAGCAGCGGCTCGGTCGCTTTGCTGGAGCCCAGCTCGCCCAGAGCCACCACCATGGCCTTTTGCACCTCGGTCGATTCGGTGTGCACGCGCGCGATGATGGCCCCGGCCACGCGCTTGTTGCCGATCTTGCCCAGCACTTCGCTGCTCCAGCGCCGCACCGAGTCGTCAGAAGATTCGAGCGAGATGAGCAGCGGCTCAACAGCCGGCTCGCCCAGCAGCGAGAGCGCGTTGGCGGCGGCGCGCTGCACGTTGAGCGAGGAGTCGGCGAGCGAGGTGACGAGGGGATCGACGCACTTGGAATCGCCCAGCTCGCCCAGCGAGGTGGCTGCCGCCATGCGAACCTGGAAGGTCGAGCCGGCTGAGAGGGCTTTGGAGAGCACTTTGATGGTCCAGGCGCCCATCTTGACGATCTCGTCGATGATGGGCCGCTGGGTGGTTTCGCTCTTGCCTTCGAGCTCGACGAGTAGTTCCTGCAGGCGGGCTTCTTTGGCCGTCGTGGTCACAATTTCTCCTTGCCACCGCGCGAAAATATTCGTGGTGGAGCGCCAATAGATTATGGATGAACGGGGCCGCAGCGTCCGCCCCCGCCAGAGCGCCTCGCGTAGACGAGCGACAAAAGCCTCACGTTGCCCTTCTGTTGCGCCCGTCGCGCTGCAAGTACTTGCAGCGCGGCAGGCTGCGGCGGCGCGCACGGCTCGTAAACTTAGGGCCATGAAGCTCCTCTGCTCAACACGCGCGCCCCTGGCGCTCGCCTCGGCAAGCGCCGCGATTTTCGCCGCAGGCTGCCTGTCGCAGCTGCCCGCGACGCCCCAGGCCAGCGCGCAAAACGAACCCGCCTCCAACGCCAAAGCCACAGACCTCAAGGCCATAGACCTCAAGGCCAGAGTCGCCAGGCCCGGAGCCGCGCCAGCCGTGCTGACGGGGCTGGATGCGCGCGGCGACTGGACTACGGACGCTCCCGGCGTGCGCCGCCACCTGACGCCAGCTGACCTCGACAAGCCGTTTGAAACAAAGTCGGTCGACAACGGCGCGCACATCGTGCCGCGTCCCGAAGGTGCCTGGCCGCAGGCTCCCTCGGGGTTCAAGGTGACGCAGTTCTTCAGCGGGTTGGACAACTCGCGCAAGATAGTCACGGCTCCCAACGGCGATGTCTTCGTGGCCGAGAGCGGGCGCAACCGGCTGCGCGTGCTGCGCGACGCCGATGGCGACGGCAAGGCCGAGCAGAACGAGGTCTTCGTCGAAGGGCTGCGCCAGCCCTTTGGCATCGCGTTCTACCCGCCCGGCCCCTCGCCTCAGTTCGTCTACGTGGCCAACACCGATTCGGTGGTGCGCTTTCCGTATAAAAACGGCGACCTCAAGGCCAGCGGAGGCGAGCAAATGGTGGTCAATAACATCTCGGGCGGCGGGCGGCTGCGCGGCGGCGGCCACTGGACGCGCGACGTCGTGTTCTCCAAAGACGGCAGGAAGATGTTCGTCTCGGTCGGCTCGCGCTCGAACGTGGACGACAACGAAGGCGAAGCGCGCCGCGCCCGCATCTTCGAGTTCTCGCCCGGCGGCGCGGACGAGCGCGTCTTCGCTTCGGGCATCCGCAACGCCGTCGGGCTGGCCATCCAGCCACAGACGGGCCAGCTCTGGTGCTCGGTCAACGAGCGCGACGGCCTGGGCGACCACCTGGTGCCCGACTACATCACCCACGTCACCGATGGCGGCTTCTACGGCTGGCCCTGGTTCTACATCGGCGGCAACCAGGACCCGCGTCACGACGGCGAGCACCCCGAGCTCAAGGGCAAAGTACTTGTCCCCGACGTGCTGCTGCAGTCGCACTCGGCCTCGCTGAGCCTGACTTTCTACACGGGCAGCCAGTTCCCGCGCCAGTATCAAAACGATGGCTTCGCGGCTGAGCACGGCTCGTGGAACCGCTCGCGGCGCACGGGCTACAAGGTCGTGCGCGTGCCGCTGCGAAATGGCCGCGCCACCGGCGAGTACGAAGACTTCCTGACCGGCTTCGTGACGCCCGAAGGCGACGTGTGGGGCCGTCCCGTGGGCGTCGCCGTCGCCCGCGACGGCGCCCTGCTCGTCTCGGACGACGCCACCAACACCATCTGGCGCGTGGCTTACACCGGCGCCAAGTGAGGCCCGCGAGCCGCTGCAATTCGCTGCAAGTACTTGCAGACGGGCCAGGAAGCGCCGCCGCTCCGCCCGGCATCCAGCTCAACGGCCTCCAGCTGAAGGGGTTGGGGCTCAAGGGGTTGGGGCTCAAGGGGTTGGGGCTCAAGGGGTTGGGGCTCAAGGGGTTGGGGGTTCGAGCTGAGCTTGGGCGAGGCTCTGGAAGACCTGGTTTTGCAGGCCGCGCATCTGGTCGGTCGAGCCGAAGCTGGACAGGAACGAGACCGCGAGCCTGAAGCCGTCGCGCGTCGTGACGTAGCCCGAGAGCGACGAGGCCACCGAGAACGAGCCTGTCTTGGCGCGCGCGTTTCCCGCCGCCAGCGTGCCCTTCATCCGCCGCCCCAGGGTGCCGTCCACGCCCGCGATCGGCAGCGCGTCCCAGAAGGCGCGGCCTTCAGCGGGCGGCAGCTTCTCGATGGCCGCCAGCAGATCCGCCGCGAGGCGAGGCGAGATCATGTTGTAGCGCCCCAGCCCCGAGCCATCGACGAAGCGCGCGTCAGCCACGCTGGGCGAGGCCGTGCGCAGCCAGCCGCGCAGCATCTCGTGAGCCCGCACCTCGGTTCCGGCGCGAGGAAAAGAGCCCGCGTGCAGGGCCGTCAGGCGCAAAATCATCTCGGCGCTCAGGTTGTCCGAGGGCTTGAGGCAAAAGGCCGCCAGCGCGCTCAGCGGCGGCGAATCGTGGCGCGCCAGCTCAACCGCCTCGCGATTCCCCAACACTCCACTTATCGCCGCCCCGCTCACATGGACGCCGATTCCCAACAAAGCGCGCTTGAAAATCCAGGCGGCGCGGCGCGGAGGATCGGGCACGGCCACGCCATCGGTGTAGCGCGCGCCCGGCGGCAGGCTGCCGCCGATTGACAACGTGTTCGAGAGCACCGAGCTGGCATCGGCGCGCTCAACCGTGATGGTCTGGGGCGACTTGAGCGCGCCTGTGCGGGCGCGGTTGATGATCGGGAAGTCGGCGGGCGCGCCTGTGCTGAGCTTAGCGAGCTGGCCGGGCCGCGTCGGGGCGAGCGCGATGTCGAGCTGGTTGCGGTCGATGGCCAGGGCCGAAATCGGCGCGCCGTAATACCACAGCGCATCGTCCAGGGCCCAGGTGTCGGGGAAGCGGCCCCCAAAAGCCTCCGCGTGCAGAGCCGAGCCGTCGCCGATGATGCGGCCCTGCACGCTCTTGATGCCACGCTTTGACAGGGCAGCGGCCAGGTTTTGCAGGTCGCGCGTGGCCAGGGTGGGGTCGCCGCCGCCGACCAGGAAGAGGTCGCCGCGCCAGGCTGAGCCGGCGCGCCTGCCGGTCGCGAGCAGGCGGGTGTGGACGCGAAAATCGGCTCCCAAGTACTTGAGGGCGCTGGCCACGGTGAACATCTTGATGTTCGAGGCGGGCAGGAATCGCTTGTTCTGGTCGCGTTCGTACAGGGCTTGCGGCCCGCTTTGCAGGGGCGTCGAGGGGAACTGAGACGAGGTGAAGGCCCGCCCCAGCAGCCGCACCTCAAGCCCGATGCGCGCGCCTGAAGCGTCCGGCGCCGCCAGAATCTCGTCCAGATGTACCCGCGTCGCCTCGCTCAAACGCCAGGATTGAGCTGAAGGCCCAACCGCTGAAGGCGCGACCGCTGAAGGCGCGACCGCTGAAGGCGCGACCGCTGAAGGCCCAACCGCTGAAGGCGCGGCGGCGGGAGCGGGCTGAGCGCGCAGCGGGGCGGCGAGGCAGAGGCAGAGGAGGGCGCTGCAAGTACTTGAGGATCGAAGGGTTGGGTTCATGGGGAAGGCGTTGGCGAATCGAAGTGCGCGGGCTCGTGCTCAGCGATGAAGCCGCCCAGCAGAGCCGAAACTTCGCGGTGGAAGGGAAAGCGGTTCGGGCTGTCGCGGCTGGGGTGCACGCGGTTGTTCAAGATGATGCAGGCGCTCTGCGTGGCGCGGTGCGCCCACAGCGCGGGGCCGGTGAAGCCTCCGTGCCCGAAGGCGCCGCGCGGCGCGTCCACGCCGATGCGCCCGCAAGAGAGCGGGCTGTCGATCTGCCAGCCCCAGCCGCGCCGCGTGCCGTCGCTGCCTTCGGGCAGCGTGTCGCTCAGAGCCCGCTCGATGTCGCCGGAGCGAAAAATCTCTTCGCGCAGCCACAGCCGCACGAAGCCTGCCACGGCGCTGATGTCGCCGAACAGCCCGGCGTTGCCCGCGAAGGAGAAAATCGGGCCGCTCGACCAGAAGCGCGCGGCTTCATCGTGCACGACGCCGAGCCAGGCTTGTCCTGTTGCCGGGCTGAGTTCAGTTGGCGCGATGAGCTTGGGCGGCGGGCCGAGCGGGTGCAAAGTGGGAGAGGCATCGCGCGCCAGGAGCGCCCGGAGCGGGCTGTGAGGCGCGTCCATTTCCAGAGCCCGCGCCAGCAAAAAGTAGTTGGTGCACGAATACAGCACGCTCGCGCCGGGAGCTGAGCTCAGCGGCTCGGAGGCGATGCGGCGCAGCCATTCTTCGCGAGGAAGCGGCTCGCGCGCGGGCTGCGCGGGGTTGGACTTGCCGGGCACCAGCGCCTGGATGGCGAAGGAGATGCCGCTTGAGTGCATCATCAAGTGCCGCAGCGTGATCGTGCGCTTGTCGGGCAAGCCGAACTCAGGCAGCAGCTCGAACAGCGGAGTGTCAGGGCTCAGAGCGCGCTCGCGCAGCGAGAGCAGCGTGGCGGCAAGCGTCCACAGCTTGGTCAGCGAGGCCAGGTCGTAGACGGTGCGCTCATCGACGGGCTGGCCGAAGGGCGGCTGGTAACCGCGCTGGCCACGAGCAACGGTCATCGCTTGGCCGCGCCATTGGAGTTGGGCGACGCAGCCGGGGAAGGCGCGGGCCTGGATGGCGCGGTCGAGAACTTCTTGGAGGCGAGGGCGCAAAATCGCGAGTTCGTCGGGCATGGGTGACAGGATGACACGGCGGCGGCGCGGCGCAAGGAGGCGGCACGGCGAGCACGCGGCAAGTACTTGAGGGCCGGCAGTGCGGCTTGCTGGCGAGGCGGAGGCCGGGCGCGCAAGTTTTGGCGGAGATTGGGTACAATTGCCGTTGTGTTGCCCGCTTCCCGCTCCTCGAACCCGCCGCAGTCGTTCTGGATTTTGTATCGCACTTCGCTTCTGGCGGCGCTGGCCCTGGCGGGCTACGCGCTGCTGGTGGGCGTTGGCCTGGCTCGCGAGTGGATTCCCAGCGAGCGCGCCTACTTGCTGATGGCCCTGCCCTGCCTGGCTCCGGCCCTGTGGTATGGCACCGCGTTCCTCAAGGCAGCGGACGCTGAGGGCGACTTCGGCCTGCTGCTCTGGGCTGCGGGCTGGGCTCTGCTCGCCTTCGGGTTCCTCATCAAGGACTCGGTCTTTCGCAACGTCACCGCAGCGGCCCGCAGCGGGCTGGCCGCCGACCCCGAGAACGCGCCGATCGCCACGCTGTGCTTCGTGCTCGGCTTCGCCGCTCTGCTGGCCGGAGCCGCGCTCTCGCTGAGCCGCCGCGAGTAAAACTCGAACCAGCCGAACCCGAAGAGCAAGCCGAGCCGAGCCGCCTCAAGTCCCTGCAAGTACTTGCGCGACTCAGCTCAGCTTGGCGCGGCTGAGCCTGGCGCGGCTCAGCTTGGCGCGGCTGAGCTTGGCGCGGCTGAGCTTGGCGCGGCTGAGCTTGGCGCGGCTGAGCTTGGCGCGGCTGAGCTTGGCGCGGCTGAGCTTGGCGCGGCTGAGCTTGGCGCGGCTTAGCTCAGCTTTGGCTTCGTGCTTTAGCCTTGATCCCTGGCATCCCTGGCATTCCCGGACTTGAATTATGGCCTTCGACATCGACGCCTTCCTGACCTTCGCGAGCGACAACAAAGCCTCGGACGTGTTCCTCAAGGGCAACGCGCCGCCTTACTGCCGCATCAACGGCGACGTGCGCAAGATCAACTACCCCCCGATCACCAGCGAGGAAATGGCGCAGATCGCGCAGAAGATGCTCACGGCGGGCGCCTGGGAAGATTTCCAGGATCGCCCGGACCACGACGTGGCCTACATGATCCCGGACATGGCCCGCTTCCGCGTCAACATTTACAAGACGCGCGGCGAGATCGCCATGGCGCTGCGCATCGTCCAGCTGAGCATCCGCGGCTTCGAGGAGCTGGGCCTGCCCGAAGTGCTGTCCGATCTCACCGAGCACCACGACGGCCTGGTGCTGGTCACGGGCCCCACGGGGAGCGGAAAATCGACGACGCTGGCGGCCATGATCGACTTGATCAACCGCAAGAAGAAGGGCCACATCGTCACCATCGAAGACCCCATCGAGTACGTGCACCCTGACAAAGGTTGCATCGTGTCGCAGCGCGAGATCGGGCTCGACACCCAGAAATTTTCCGACGCCCTGCGCGCCAGCCTGCGCGAGGCGCCGGACGTCATCCTGGTCGGCGAGCTGCGCGACCCGGAGACGATGGGCATCTGCCTGCAGGCCGCGGAGACGGGCCACCTTGTCTTCTCGACCTTGCACACCGCTTCAGCCGCCGAGAGCATGGAGCGGATGCTCTCGATGTTCCAGCCGCACGAGAAGGCGCTGGTGCAGCAGCGCCTGGCCAAGACGCTGCGCGCCATCATCTCGCAGCAGCTGGTGCCCACCATCGACGGCAAGGGCCGCGTCTGCGCCTGCGAAATCCTCAACGTGAGCCCGACCGTGGCGCAGTACATCGAGGAAGGGCGCTCGGGCATGATCTACACCGCGATCAAGGAAGGCGCCCTGCAGTGGAAGATGCAGACCATGAACATGGCCCTGGACGGCTACTTCAAGGCGGGCAAAATTACCGAGGAGCAGGCTATGGAGTTCGCCGGCATCCGCAGCGAGCTGCGCCAGATGCTGCGCCGCGAAAAAGAAGACTAAGCCGAGCCCAGTCGCCAGAGCGCCCGCAAGTACTTGAGCTTCAAGCACCGCGGGCGTTTGCGCGAGCGCCGCAGACGCGCCCGAGGAACCCGAAGAACCCGAGGAACCCGAGAAGGTCGCTGAGCCCAAGAGAGCCTTCTTCGCGGCACCGCAAGAAGTAGCGGGCCGCTACTGGTGCGTGCGCTTGAGGCGGCGCGTTAGAGAAAGGGAGCCGGGGGCTAAACTACGCTCAGGCCGCAGCGCGCTGACGGCGGGCAGCCGCCTTCTGCCGCGACGCATCACTTGCTCTCCAGCTTTCTTCGTTTCCCAAATCCCGAGAAAATCCGATGGCGCAATTCACTTTCGCGGACGAGGACGCTCCCCAGCCTCCTGCCGCCGCTTCGCCCCCGCCCAAGCCGGAGGCCGCTCCGCCTCAGCCTTCAGCTCCCGCAGCTCCCGCAGCCGCGCCTGCCGCGCCGAGCGCCGCGCCCGCAGCCAAGCCCTTGGGCGGCTTCTCCTTCGCCGACGCGGACGAGGAAGCGCCCGCGCCTCCAGCTCCAGCGCCTCCAGCTCCAGCGCCTCCAGCTCCAGCGCCCGCCGCCAAGACTCAGCCGCCAACACCGCAAGTACTTGCAACGCCTTCAGCTCAAGCGCCTTCAGCTGCCGTTGCTCAGCCGCAGGCGTCGCCTCGTCCGGGCGGCGGGCCTTCAGCTGCGGGCTCGGCTCAGGGCGGAGCGCCGCGTCCGCCCGGAGCGCCGCGTCCGCCCGTAGCGCCGGGCGTTAATCCGATTCCCGCGCCTCCGGGCTCGGCCTCGGCTCAGCGAGTGCCTCAAGCTGCGGCCTCGGCTCAAGCGCCTGCTCAAGCGCCTGCTCAACGCCCGCCCGGAGCTGCGCCCCAGGCTCCGGCAGCGCCGAACCCGAACCCTTCAGCTCAAGCGCCTGCAGCTCAAGCGCCTGCAGCTCAAGCGCCTGCAGCTCAAGCGCCTGCAGCTCCGGCTCAGCGCGCGCCTGGAGTTGCGCCTCGGGCTCCGGGAGCGCCTCAAGTACTTGCGGGGGCGGCGGGCCAGGCGAGCGACAACCCCGTGCGCGACGCGGCGCGGCAGGCGTCGCAGGCTCCCGATCACGGAGCCTCAGCCGGCATGGTCGGCGGCGCGATTCCAAACGTCGCGGGCCAGCGAGCGCCTTCGCCTCCGCTGCCAAACCAGGTCTCGAACCCGGCTCGCAATGCGCCTCAAGTGCCTCAAGTGCCTCAAGCTCCGACGACGGCTCGGCAGGCGCAGGCTCAGCAGGCAGCGGCGCAGCGGGCGGCGGCGGCTCCGGTGGCTCCTCCGGTGCTGCACGCGATCACGCCGGGCATGGCGGACGCGAGCAGCACGCCGGACCTGCACTTCGCGCCGCGGCGCGACTGGCGCTCGGAGATCGGGCGCTTCGACCCGCAGATGTCGTGGCTCTTCCGCGCTTCGGCGGTTCTGGGCTTGCTGTCGCTGGGCTACATCGTGCTCGGGCTGATGGGCGGCGCGGGCAACCCGGACGCGCTCAACAACCCGGCCACGCGGGTGGCGGCGCTTCAGTTCACCGGCGACATCCGGCTGGCCTCGATCATCCTGCACTGGTCGCTGCTCATCGCGGCTGTGACCATGATACTGCTCGCGATGGACGTGGCCTGGGTCGGGCCTTTGCTGGCGGCCATCGGCGTGCTGCTGCACTTTGGCGCCCCGATCCTGCTGACGCGCATGGGCACTCTGGCTGCGGCCAACGTCGCCGTCACGCTGCGCGGCACCGGCCTGATCCTGCTCGTGCTGGGCCTGGGCAAGTACTCGACGGACTTCCTGCGCTGGCTGCAGGAGATGCCCAACCGGGTCAAGTCGCTGGCCACCGTGGGCTCGGCGCACAAGGCCGAGGCCAAGCAGCAGCTCATCGCGCGCACCGCGACCATGTTCTCACCGTGCTGGCACCTGCCCTTTTGCCGCGAGGTCATCCGCCTGCAGTGCCCGGCTTACCTGGCTCGCAAGAAGTGCTGGAAGTTCGGGCGCGGCTGCTACTGCGACGAGGAGATGATTGGCCGCATCATCCGCGGCGAGTCGCTCGACAAGATCAAGGCTCCCACCGTAATGAGCTCCAAGAAGCCGCCGTGCGCGCGCTGCCACATCTTCCTGGAGCACCAGGGCCTCAAGTACAAGATGATGGCTCCGTTGGCCGTGCCTGCCACCGGCATCGCGATGTTCCTGGGCTGGCCCCTGTTCACGCTGGCGTTCCTGGGGCTCAACACCCGGATGCAGGCGCTGTGGGGCCTGATGACCTTCGACACCAACCGCATCACGCCCGATGTGCTCAAGGGTGAAAATGGCAAAGCAGTCACCAGCGCGACCTCGCAGCTCTCGGCTGAGCGCACAGCTCAGTATGGCCTGTGGATCTTCGGCATCCTGGCCGGCTTCTTCCTGCTGATTTACATCTCCAAGTTCATCGAGTGGGCCATCCTGCAGAAGAAGCTGTGAGCCCGAGGCGAGCCCGAGGCAAGCTCAAGGCAAGCTCAAGGCAAGCTCAAGGCAAGCTCAAGATGCAAGCCAGGCACTTGCGGCGAGGGGGGAAGTGGTTTAGAATTCCTTCTCGCTGCAAGTACTTGTGCGGGCGGCGAAATGGCGGGCGTAGCTCATCTGGTTAGAGCGCGTGATTGTGGTTCACGAGGTAGTGGGTTCGATCCCCATCGCTCGCCCCAAAATTGTCACACGGACTCACACGGGCATCAACTGAAGCCGGTCAAGTCCACTGAACTTCAAGCCTGCGCTGCCTTTGCAGCCGCAGGCTTCTTCGTTTGTGCGCTCGGGCCACCCCGCCGCTCCCGGACTGGTGCGAAGCTGAGCCGCTCGAAGGCAAGCTGTTGCAGAAGCCGCCGCCTCGTTGCGATAAGATATGCCGCGCTTCCCGCGCCGCATCTTCTTGCACATGGCTCTTTCCAATTCTGCCTCGCCCGCCGCTTCGCGCCCGCTGAAAATCCTCTTCGTCGCCTCCGAGTGCGCGCCTGTGGTCAAGAGCGGTGGGCTGGGCGATGTTGTGGGCGGCTTGTCTAAGGCCCTGCGCGCACTGGGGCACGATGCGCGCGTCGTGCTGCCGCTGTACTCGTCCATCGACCGCGAACGCTGGGGGCTCAAGCCGTCTGTGCCCAGCACTTCGTGCGTGCACATGGGCGCGGGCGAGGAGCAGTGGATCGGCGTGCAGGAGGCCAGGCTCGACGGCGTCCCGCTCTGGCTGGTCGATTGCGACAAGTTCTTCGCGCGGCCCGGCCTCTACGACGATGGCCGCTCCGATTACTTGGACAACGCCTACCGCTTCGGGCTTTTGTCCAAGGCCGCGCTGCAAATCGCCAAGGATCGGGCCTGGTTCCCCGACATCGCGCACCTGCACGACTGGATGAGCGCCCCCACAGCCGCTTTCCTCAAGACCTGGGATCGCTTCCTGTCGCCCCTGTCGCAGACCGCGAGCGTCCTGACGATCCACAACATCGGCTACCAGGGCAGCTACTCGCCCGATGTGCTCAAGTACTTCGGCATGAGCGCGGAATATTTCGCGCCCGACATCTTCGAGGCGCACGGCCAGGTCAACTTGCTCAAGGCCGGAGTCCACTTCGCGGACGCCATCAACACCGTCTCGCCCACGCACGCGCACGAGATTTTGACGCCCGGCGGCGGCATGGGGCTGGCGCCTTACCTCAACAACCGCGCCGCCGATGTCTTCGGCGTGCTCAACGGAGCCGACTACGGGAGCTGGAACCCCGAGTCCGACCCCTTGATTCCCGCTCGCTACTCCGCCTCGAACCTGGCAGGCAAGGCGAAGTGCAAGGCCGCGCTGCAAGCCAGGCTTGGGCTCGAAGTGCGCCCTGACGTTCCGCTTGTCGGCATCGTGTCGCGCTTCGCGGCTCAGAAGGGCTTCGACCTGATCATGGAGGCCCTGCCGCGCGCGCTGGGCGAGATGGTCGTGCAAGTCGCCGTGCTGGGCACCGGCGACCGCTACACCGAGGAATTTTTCCACTGGCTCTTCGCGCACTACCCCAACGCCAAGGGCCACATCGGGTTCTCGAACGAGCTGGCGCACACCATCGAGGCCGGCAGCGACTTCTTCCTGATGCCCTCGCTGTACGAGCCGTGCGGCCTGAACCAGATTTACTCGCTCAAATACGGCACGCTGCCCATCGTGCGCGCCACCGGCGGCCTCGAAGACACTGTGGAAAACTACAACGAAGCGACAGGAACAGGCACCGGCTTCAAGTTCTACGAATCGAACGCGGCCTCGCTGTATTACACGCTGGGCTGGGCCATCTCGACCTGGTTCGACCGCCCCCAGCACTACAAGAAGCTGCAGCAGAACGCCATGAGCCAGCACTTCGGCTGGGACGACTCGGCCCCCAAGTACCTGGAGATTTACCAGCACGCGATGCGCAAGCGCGCCGCCTCGCTCTGAAAGCATCTGAAAGCAGACGATGAAGGCAACTCTCACAGCCGGGCTTCTGCTCGCCGCCATGCAACTGCAAGTACTTGCCGCCGCGCCGCCGCAGGCGCTTGAGGCGCGAGCCAAGCCCTTAGCCAATCCCTTGGCCAAGCCGCTTTCGGAGGCGCGCCTGCTCGATGAGATCGAGCGGCGCGCCTGCCTCTTCTTCCGCGACAAGACCGACGCGCGCAGCGGCTTAACCCACGACCGCGCCTCCAACTTCGCTGCGGACGACTACGAAATCGCTTCGACAGCGGCCACGGGCTACGCTCTGGCCTCACTGCCGGTTGCAGTCGAGCATCAGTGGCTTTCGCGCGAAGAAGGCGCGCGGCGGGCGCGCCTGACCTTGAAGTCCGTGCTCGCGATGCCCAACGAGCACGGTTGGCTGTTCCACTTCGTGCAGGCGCACGACGGCCAGCGCGCCTGGAACTCGGAGGCTTCGACCATCGACACCGCGCTGCTGGTTCTCGGCGCGCTGGCCTCAGGCGAATACTTCCGCCCCGACCACCCCGACATCGCGCGCGACGCGGGCCGTCTTTACGAGCGGCTCGATTGGGGCTGGGCGCTCACCAACGGCGGCGCGCAGCCGGGCAAGCAAGTCCTCGCGCAGGGCTGGAAGCCACGCAGCGGCTTCTTGCGCTCCGATTACGGCGCGTATTCCGAGGCCGTCGCGCTGGTTCTGCTCGGCCTGGGCGCGCCGAAGAATCCGCTGCCCTCAAGTACTTGGGACGCGCTGCAGCGCCCGCTTCAAGAGATCGAAGGCATCCAGTCGCTCAAGGCCGGGCCGCTTTTCATCCACCAGATGCCGCACGGCTTCTTCCCGCTGCGTGGCCTGCGCGACCGGCTGGGCTGGGACTACTGGGTTTCATCCAGCCACGCGACGCGCATCCAGCAGAAGTTCTGCGAGCTGAACAAGCCCAGGCGCCAAACTTACGCGCGCGGCTTCTGGGGCCTGAACGCGAGCGACGGGCCGCGCGGCTACTCGGCCTTCGGTGCGCCCGGCGGCCCCGAAGACGGCACGGTCTCGCCCAGCGGAGCCCTCGCGAGCATCAGCTTCGATGAAGGCGGGGCGCTGAGCATCGCGCGCCGCATGAAGGCGGAGCTGGGCGAGAAAATCTGGGGACGCTACGGCTTCAGCGACGCCTTCAACCTGGACAAGAACTGGTTCGACACCGATGTGATCGGCATCGACCTCGGCATGGCGCTGCTCGCCATCGAGAACCACCGCTCGCGCCTGATCTGGACGCTCATGGAGCGCCAGCCGTGGCTCAGGCGCGCGTATCAAAGCGCCGGGCTCAAGCCCACGCACGAAGCCGGGCCGCGCCCCTTGAAGCAGTGAGCCGCAAGTACTTGCAGGAGCACTTCATGGCTCAGCCGAACCGCATCCGCGCCGACTTCGACGCGCGCTCCATCATCATCTACCAGGCTTACAGCGATGCGATTGCGGGTGCGGCGCTCAAGGCTAACCGCTTCGTGTCGCCATTTTCGATGGCGCGCATGACATGGATCAAGCCGTCGTTTTTGTGGCTGATGCAGCGCTCGAATTGGGGTCTCAAAGCCAACCAGAACCGCATCTTGAAGGTTCGCATCACGCGCGCGGGCTGGGACGAAGCCTTGTCCAGAAGCGTGCTCACGGGTTTCGAGCCGCGCGCTCACCGCGATTTCCTTTCGTGGCGACAGTCTTTTGAAAGCGCCCAGGTTCATGTTCAGTGGGATCCTGAGCGCACGCTGCGCGGCGCGGATGCCAACTGCAACTCGATCCAAGTCGGCCTGAGCCGGGCGATTATCGAGAAGTTTGTCGGCGAGTGGACGCTTTC
>JAABUK010001262.1_pt1 | contig 48989 bp, 3 predicted proteins | sample 5559141 | NCBI WGS metagenome assembly JAABUK01 (sample SAMN10711869, study PRJNA513367) | rock metagenome | isolation source: Antarctica rocks | place: Antarctica: Victoria Land, Pudding Butte nord | collected 2016-01-03 | reverse complement strand
CGTGAAGATTTAATTAATTATTAAAAGCTAAGCTTAAGCACCCTACTTAAGTTAATATTATTAATATTTTTATTATAGCCTCTCGACGACTAATTAACCGTAATTATTATTTATACCTACTATATAGGTAATAAGCCTTAAGTCGCTCGGATTTATACCTAATTATCGATTACTTATAGTTTAACTTCGAACCTTTTACTAAAATAATAGCGATAATCTTTAACCCTAGTATATTACGAGGAGTATATAGGGATACTATTACTATATTACCCGGTACTACCTTATACCGGAAGACTATCGATGAGGGTATAGCTACGGAATTATATTACCTTTATATAAAGAGCTAGGAGATTGGGTAGGACGCCGTGAAACTATAGTACGAATATCTATATTAGATATATAAAGCCTATTTGGCTAAAGTTATATTCGAGATTAATAGTTACCCGATTTATTAAACGTCCATATTAGCTTTAGACGACGAAATTATCCTCGAATATACTACGGCCGATAGGGATCTAAATAAAGTTACGAGTTTATTTTAATAAAGTATCTAGCCCTCCCCCCAAGGCTTTACTAAATAAACCCCGCTACTAGTAGTAGCGAAGGCGGGCTATTAAGAGATAATACACTCGCTTTTAATATATAAAACTTCCGTATCGGAGTAGGATTCATATTAACGAACGATATTATATTAAGCGTCGAAAGGGGGCTACCCCGAGACTATAGCGGAGTTTCTTTCAGGCGGGGCGGTCTTATCCAACGTATATGAATAGGGCCAAACGTTACTTTATTTAATAGTAGAGAGTAAGTCGACGGAGATAGTAGCGTTACTTTTAGATAATAGATCTAATTTATCTACTCGGGATCGTAACGGGAAATCTATACTATAAATAGTAGTCGAACGGCGCGATAAATATATAGTTAACTTACTAGTTAATAGAGGAGCCGAAGTGAATATAATGGATAACTAGGGATATACGCCGCTATACTATACTACTTAACGGAACTACGGGAGAGTAACGAAGCTATTACTAGACGGGGGCGTAGATATAATAATTAAGGATATAACGGGACGCACTATAACGGATTAGGTAAAGGCGAGGGACTATTAATACGCTTTAGAAGCTCTTAATAGTAAGGAGTTAATAAATTTCGTTCTCTTTCGAGGCAATTTCATTAAGCCATAATATACCGGTATTATATAACTAAGGAGGAGTATTTAATACTTCTCTCCGGTCATCGAGTTCCTCTTTCTCTTAATATAGTACTATAATTATTATCTTAAATCCAGTCTTACCGTTTTAAGTACCGTTATAATTTAAAAGTAAAGCTAGTAATCCTCCTTCGACCATAATGAACCCTCTAGGAATATAACTTTATACAGCCCTCTTATACATAGAATCAACGGCTTATAATAAGCCGTGAAGTAAAAATTTACTATATTATCTAAGGATTCTCTACTATTAGTAATATCCGTCCTAAACTCTTAGATATCACGTATTAACTTATTATAGAGGCGCTACTATTAGGCCCATTCTAGTATAGATATACGTCTAAGAAAAACTCGATTCAGAGTAATAAATAAACTCGAGTAGGCTTATCGCTGTTTTAATTATTAAATTATATTACGCTAGTCGCTACTAAACTCTTTATACTAGATTCTCTCGATTTTATTTACTACTTTCTTATTAACGTCCTTTTATTCGGTCCCCTTTAAGGAGCCTTATTTATATTTATTAAGAGTTATAATATCGAAACGGTGCCTAGCCTATAAGCTACGGTGTATATTATTCGTATAATCTATTAAGTAGTCTATTTCCGTAGACTAGTAAATACGTAACTAGACGACTTCGCTAAAGCTTAAAACGTTAACGTTAGGGCCATGAATATATTTAGGCTTAATTACGATTACTTTAGAGCGGACGTACTCCTACGTCGTTAGATTTCGAAGGATCCACGGTTAATCTATAGAGTTATTATCTATCGAAACGTCGTCCTAAATTTCACTTTCGTTTAATCCTTTCTGTAGTTCTTCTTTCTCGCTCTCGGTGGGTATATTTAGGGGGTAGTCCGTAGGCTCTAAGTATTCTCTTATATAGATAATACTTTTCCTAGCCTAGGGCCTATAGGAAGACGTATAGTAAGCCTGAATATACCTTCGAGTAACGTTCTAGAAATATTAAGTCTAGAGACCGAGGACGAAAATATACTCGATATTAAGCTTTTAAAAGATTATATTAAATAACTCGATTAAGAGCCTCGAAAATCCGTATATACTCTTAATTAAAGGTAAGACGTTAATATTATCTAGAGGTAGTTTACGACTTTTCTACTCTCTCTTAATAGGATCCGGACTATTACCTCGTTTATATTTAATAATCTAAGACTCTATAAGTATAAGGTTCTTTTCCTATTCTTCCTATAATAGACTATCGTTCTTTTTAAGGTACTTAGCTCTTCCTAGACTATGTTTCCCGCTATATTAACTATTAGAATAAATATACCTAATAGTAATAGTCGGAAAACTTATATTAGAACTAAAGAGGTTACGTCGAGAGCCTAGGTTAGACCGAACCCTTAGGGTAGAATAGGAGCCGTAAAAGGTAATACGAGATATAACGGCGATTCATCGAAAAGGACTTCTCTAAGTTTACCGGATAATCTAAGTTTCTCCCGTTAAGTAAAAGCGATAATTTACTAATATTAACCCATTTAAACCGTTAATAAATATGAATTATTATATACTCGGTATTAGCTTATATTATATATTATCTTCGGTGGATAATTATATCCTTAAACTACTAAGATATTACTAGAATTCTAAATATCTAAAGGTATTTAACCTAATAAAGTTAATTTACTATTTATTTATATACTTTAAGCCCTAACCCTAAGGTCTCTATCGGATAAGAAAGTAACCGAATATAGATCGGTATAAGGTCTACCTTACTTCTACTATCTTTAATATAATAAACCTAACCGTAAAATTTATTATCGTTATCTTAGCCTCCTTATCCTCTAAATACCATAGCTCTATTATTAAATATAGTTAATATTAATATAGAACTCGCCCCTTAAGACTCTAACTATATATTTTTCGACTAAACCGGCCCTCCTCGTACTAATATACTATAAGGGGACCTAGTTAAATCCGGAGTAATCTACCCTTTTATTAAGAACTATACCTTTATCTTAAACCTATATAAGAAGCTAAATAAACTGACTTATCGCTTTATTATTATACTATAGGGTAACTCTTTACTCGCCGAAGTAGCTAAGCGTATCTACGAAATAGGCGGATTTATATTAAAGTGGCTTTAATAGCCGGGTAAGAAATTCTAATAAAAGTAACTTTATTTAGTAACTTAGTTATTAATCTTATCTTAGAAAACTAGAAAGTTATTATAATAAGTGTTAAAATATTCGCCGCTATCTAAATCCTCCTCGCGGTTACTAGATTCGGGGTACTTAGTCCTATTACTAGTATATTACCTTTAACGTTTATAAAAGCGCCCTTACCGAGGAATCTTATTTAAGTATTACTAACTCCCTTAAGGTACCCTCGCTCCCGTATAGTAGTTAGCTATATACGGAGCCTTCACGCCCGCCGGAGGGGCTTTCGCTACGCTATAATTAATAAAGATAACGGGGTAACTTATACCTATTACGGCTAGAATTAAGGCGGCGGCGGCCGCCGTTATTAAAGGCTTAACTTAAGTTTTTAGGAGAACGGGTTAAAGCGAGGAGCGACCTTATTAAAAATAGAGCGCGATCGGCTAGGTATAAATATTACCGAAGATCCTAAATTAAATATTAAGGGCTAAAAGTCCGGGCTACTTTCGAATTAGAAACTAAGATTTCTAGGTATATTTAGTCTTAAGATATAAACTACTTCTCCGGATACAATAAAAGATTTTTAAATCTAATACTTATTACTACGTAAATACTTTAAAAGTTAATAATAAGAGCTGTTATTATATTTCTATTATTAGTTAAAGCTCGCCTAGGGCGCCCTATTAGGAGGCGTATCGCGTATTTAATCTTTTTTAGACCTCGAGCTCTATAAGCTCTTTCTATAACTAGGTCTAAATCTATTAAATACTAGAAGCGATCTTCTATATTTAAACGACGCGGCGAAATAAGGCGCTTAAGATATAAGCTTATAAAATTTAAGTTAAATTATATATTATACTATAACTAGTACCGTTAGATCTCCTCCTACTTTATTAAAAATACTCTTTATTTAAATATAAAGCTCTCGATCCCCCTCTAACCTAATAATACCCCCCGGGAGAATAACTTTACGTAGCTCTCTAATATAATTAATCGATTACTTATAATAGGGAGTAAACTCATTAGTTACTATATTAAATAAATATTTCGATACTTAACCTATCTTCCGTCTTATAAGTTTCTTAGTAGATGAAAAATTCTAGTACTCAAACTCTAATTCTCTCTTTTTCTTACCGGGCCCGTTCTAATAAATATAGATCTAGAATAAAACCTAGAAGAACGACTTAAGATTATATTTAAAATTATATTATTCACTAAGAAGTATATCGATAGCTATAAGAAAATTTATACCTATTATACTTCGTACTTTTAGTAACTCTTTATACTATATTTTAGTAAATTCTAAGTTTATTAAATACTAAAGACGGTCTTCTTTACTTAACTAAAGTAGTAAGATAAGCCTCTTAAGATTCAAATTTATAGAATTCGAATAGTATTTATACGGAGTCTTAATATTATATTATAACTAGGACCTTTAGATCGTCTCTCGCCTTTTTAAATACTACTCTCATCCGAGAGTATAACTCTCGGTCCTCCCTATCCTATCTACTACCGCCTAGAAAAATAACCCTTTACAGCTCTCTTATATAGGGAATTAATATTTAATAATAGTTATTAAAACCGCTTTTAATAGTCGAGTCAAAATCTCTTTCCTTTAATACTAGCCCAGCTTTATCTCTTACGAGTTTTATAATAGATAGATAATTCTATTCTTCGAATTCTGATTTTCTAGCTTTTTTACTAGGCCCGTTCTAATATATATAGATCTAGAATAGAGTTTAAAAAACGACTCGAGATCGTATATAAAGCTGTAAGGCTCGTTAAATAGAGTATTAATCGTTATAAAGATCTTAGTACCAGCTAGACTTAATAATTAAGGTAATTCACTAGATAAAATTACTTTAAGGTTCAAATCTACTAGAAATTTAAAACAATTTATATAATTAGACCGAAGTAATGATATTAGACTTTTAACACATAAATATAAAGAATTAAATTCGTATTCATACTATAAAGACTTAGTATAATCCCGTAGCTCATAATCCCGGATCTTCTCTTACCTTATTAAATACAGCCTTTATCTAAGAATATAGCTCTTTATTCTCTCCTAGATAACGCTTTCTATTTAGAAAGATATATTTACGTAGTTCTTATATATAGGGGATTAATAATTTATAACTAGGAGTAAAGCCGGTAACGGTTTTATTAAAGCCATCTTCTTCGACGATTAATTCTTTCTTAAGATCCGCCAGTTCTCCTATATCTATATAATTCTACCTTTTATATTTAGAAACGATCCTGCGCTTAACCTCGCCCTTCTTATTTCGATTATTATAGTATATATAGATCTAGAAAAGTACCTAGAAAAACGATTCTAGATTATATATAAAGCTGTAAGGCTCGCTAAATAGTGTACTAATTACTATAAAAATCTTTATACTAGTCTTACCGGGTGCGCCGGATACTCGATTACTACCGGTCTTAATATTAAGGTCGGTATTAATAAGGAAACTATTATCTTCATTCTCTCTAAATATAATATTACTAATCGATATATTACGATAAAGGATTCTAATATTTAATAAGGACTCGTGCCCTGAAATAAAATTAATAATACTCTTAATATTCACGACGAGATCTTTACCTTTAATAGCTTTAATAAATCCGGTAATAAAAACCACGGGAGACGATACTTCGTAAATAGGCTTACCGAAATCACGAGTAATAATAAATCGATAGACTCGATTATAAACCGGCGACTCTAAATTCTATAACTTAAAGCTTAAGTAGGATCTCTTAAAACTAACTAATAATATTATTTAGGTAATATTTAATAATCGCTTCCGTAAAAGACTATAACTTCGACTTCGGCCTATTATACTCTTCCCTAGAGGCTCTAAGGCTAATATATTAGGCTCGTTAAAGGACCTCTATTTAAACCTCGTTCGACCGGATATTTTTATTAACCCTCTTCGTATATTCTCGATAGTATCGTCGTTCTTTCCGTTAACCTAGACTATTTCGTAATAATAGTACCGGGCGATATTCCTCGCGCCTTTATCCGTTACTTCTTTAATTAACTCCCCCTCTTCCGGTCGTTCCTTATACTACTATAACTTTTTAATAACGAGAGGTTCCTTCGACTAGTCTTTATCGTAATATACCCTCTAATACGCCGTAGCCTAGCTAGTAACTACCGTATACTTTCTAATCTCCTCGGTAAGAATAAACCGTTCGATCTAATCGTCTCGGGTAATTACTACGTAACGTTTACCGTCGGATTACTAAATCGTAGAGTCGAGGCCGAGTTATTTATCGTCGATTAGATAATAGTTAAATATAATACGAACGAATTTAAATCCCTCTTAATTAATATTAAAAAAGGAAGATCTAAAGCTACCTAATTAATTAAAGTACTAGAGGCGTATCCTCGATCTATAGAGGGTAAATCTAAATATAAACCTTCGATTTTACGAGTAAAAGACCTCTCGAGCGTATATAACTAGATCGAGTTACACTAGTTCCTACCCGTCCTAAATAGGATTACTCTTTAATTCACTAGTCATAAATATCTAAACCTAGTTAGACTTTAGTTTATATATTTTCCTATAATCAGTCTCGCTCTATCTATAATATACTATAATACCGACGTCTATTTTCCGTTTAATAGGGGATCTATTAAGGTAGGTACTTAATCCTTTATAAATCTACCGGGGAGTAGTAAGATATATATTATTTGTCTATACTACGAAGCGCTTTATAAGGTCCTATAGTTACTTTAGGACGAGGTCCTCCTTAATACTCAGGGGCTATTTAATCTAACTACTACCTTTAATATAGAGCCGGGTATCTTTCTTTTAATATCGATCGAATACTATCTCTACTAACTCGTCGAGTCGGGGGATATATCCGAAGATAGCGGGGATAAAGTTAGGGATATCGATTTAAAGGGTTAAAAGAAGTTCTTCTTTTAACGTATTATCGACCTATTTCTTATACTCGGATATATCTACGAAACTACCTATATTAAAGGATTAAGGCGTCTACTAGAACGAGGATATAAATAATAAATAGGATTAAGGGGGGGTAGTAGGTTACGACGTTAGTCTAATACGCGCGATAACCTTATATAACTTGGCCTATATCTTCTAATTATCCTCCCTAGTAACTATAGTACGTAGAAGCCCGGCGATAAAATTAATATTAATTTAATTTAAGGAGAGACTAGAGTAAAGTAGAGCTATATTACCGTTAAATAGTCCTAATCTATATTTAGAGGGAAGAGCCGATACTACTAGTAGTAATAATAAAGTACCTATAAATCTAAGAGCTAGACCTTTTCCGACTATTATAAATTAGTTAGGTAGAAAGAACTATATATTATACCTACCTAGATTTATAAATAGTCTCTTATAACCTACTAGCGAATCCGTAATCTTCGCGTTTAAATACGTAGATTTAAATATAGTAAGGAGAGTTTTAAATTTATCCTCGATAAAATTAACTTTAATAATATTAAGCTCGCTCTTAAATAATCGAGTTATAAGATAATAAAAGGGTTAGATATTATAAAGCGACGCGGAATTCAAAACTAACCTAGTAGGAAGCCGTAGTTATTAACGCCGGCGTTTTCCTCGTGAACTTCGCGCTAGTCCTAGACTAGTAAAGCCGAGGTAATATTCTAAAAGGGTATATAACGTATAAAGAACGCAAATTATTTCTATTTTAATACCGGCCTCTCTTACCTACCTATTATCTAGCGTAGTTTATAGTAATAATAACTCGCTTATCTAGCTTAGCTAGACCCGCTAATAAAACTCCTCTAACCCTACTAAGGGATAACTCTCGATATTAATTAGATATTATCGTCTAGGCTATTTATATTTTTAATTATATTCATTTCTACCTCTTTTTACGTTATATACTTTTACTTTATTTCATCTCCCTTATCCTCCGTTCAAACGCGTAGATTATTTTACCCGTAAGACTAGATATTACCCCGTAACTTCCTATCGACGTAGTTTAAATATTTTATAAAGACGGTTAGTATAAGCTACTTTATGTAATTTATATTATAGTCTATAAAGTTTACTTATACCGAATAGGCGATAGGTACGTTATTTAATTTCGTATTATATCTCCCGGTCCGCCGTCTCTTCCTCTAATCGGCGCGTCCTCGTATATAATTATTTCTAATTTATAATCGGTTCCTATAGTTACTTAATAGCTATATTTATCCTTATATTTAAATTTACGATTTACCGTCTACCTAATTAGGAATAAACGTAATATCCGTCTACTTTATTAATATCCGTAGACTAAGCTACTAGTATTATCTACCGGATATACTAGGTTATTAAAAAATATTAGTACCTTAGCTACGATTTACTCCTATTAAGTAAGATATCGTAAGAATTCATATTAAGGTACGGAGGGTTTATATTAATATAAGATAAATTAGCTCTCGGTACGGGCGCCTTTCGTAATATATTACTAGTCGTTTATACTAAGGTAAAAATTATTTAAGAATAACTATAATAACGTTTTAATAGATACGTCTCCCGCTACTAGACTAGTAACCTATATTAAGTAACTAAACTTACGAGTTTCTATAAGTCTAGGAAATAGCGTTATATTTATTAACCTTATATATTATAGTACTAAATAATTACGTAGATCGATCGTAACTCGACCGAGCGACCTAGAAGAGTACTAGCCGCTAGTTTAATTATAGAGAATATCTTTAATAATAGCGACTAAAATAAGGATTTAAAGCGCTATAAACGAAGAGCTAGTAGATAAATATAAGGAAGAGATATAATAATTCCGATATATACTACTTATAATAGATATTAAATATATTTTAGACTAACTACGGCGACTACGACCTTATAGTTTAGACGACTCTAGTTAAAAACATTCGGATCGATCCTTCTAAGAATATTATAGTACTAGTCGTTAACGTTCGAGGTGGGTAAAGCGCGATTTATATCGTTAATAAAGAAGATAATAAATACGTAGACGATATAGGGCCGATGAAAGAGGGTAGAAATCTAGTAATAGTTTTATAGAAGAATAAGTAGTAGTATTATATTATCGGATCTATCCGCGTAGCGTATATTAAGAAGAAGTCTTAAGTAATTTATATAAGGTTTAAGAACTCTTTATATTATTTATATACTTTATATAATAAAATAGTTCCTTAAGTCTTTAGAAATTAGAATTATAATAAATAATGAATAATTTAGCTCGTACGGATTTATTAATAGGATTTATCCCTAGATTTAATTTAACGTCGTAAGAGTTTAAAGGTCTTTAATTATTAATTCGTAGATATCTCCCGTAAGGGAGCCTAGTAATTAGTGAGCTCTCGTTATGACTTATATAATAGTAACTCGATATATCGTATTTATTACGTGGCCTAGATCTTCTAGCGGATTTATATTTAACGGATATTCCTTACTAGCTTCTAGCTACCGTATACTCGTAGTATTAACCTATATATCCGGCGCTACTACTATAAGTCAGATCTTATATATTAATAAAGACTAGAATTAAATAGACCTAAGATAGAATATTTATCGTTAAGTTTTTATAGGATAATAGATTTTAATACCTCTTCCTAGTCTTTAATCGCCTCGAGAAACTTTAGCCGCACGCGATCCGTTATACTACTTATTATAGATTAGCCTAGGCTAACGGTATATAATAAGACTAGTTAAGGATTAACGGTATCCTAGACTTTCTTTAGGAGCTAGCGGTAATTATTTCGTCTCTTTACTACCTAGGATACTCTTCCTTCTCCGGAAGTTTCTACTATTAAGGCGAAGGTATTTTATATATATTTTACCTCCTAAGGTCTTACGTCTTTACGATATTATATTAATTTAGATATATCGATAAGCTTCTCTATTACCTCGCTAGCTAAAAGTAGCTTATATCGAGACTCCCTTCGCGGCGTATATACTAATACTATAGTAAATCCGGAACTTTAGCGGATTAGTAAAGTATGAGTAAAATAATTAATATCCGTCTTTAGATAATAGAATACTAGTATTATATTAATATTTTATTAAAAATACGTTAGTTTATTATATAATTACCGAGGTAATCTTTGATTATATAGTTCCTTTTAGCGTGCCCGGCGTCCTTTAGTATCTCCTCTATTTCTTTATCTTTATAGTAGTTTATGAAGCCGTATCCTATATAAGTTATATTAAATATTAGAAAGGGAAGACGATATAAAGAGGAGACCGTTAATAGAGCTAGTTAGGGTTCTTTAGGATAGGGATAAGTATATAATAGTCCTTCTTAATAACGTATTATCGATAAACTCTTTAGGTCTTATTTTATAATTATATAAAGTACCTCTTTTAATACTCTACTCGCCTTCTAAATATTTACCCTTAAGAGTTACTTTATTATTAAGATAATAGCGTTAATAAATATTATTCTAAAATTATTTATCTCTTTATAATTATTAGAGACCCCTCCTAGTAGCTTTATATATACGCTTTTAAATAACCTACGCGTATATATACCCCCGTAAGTCAGTAGTATCGACCGCTTCGAGTATATTATTAAAAAGTTAGTTCGAGCGTTAAAAAAAGTAGAGGTTAGAGATAAAACCGAAGATACGAAGTTTAAGGCTACGAAGAATATTAAAATTAAGAAGTTAAAGATTCGAGCCTCGAAGCTAGAATATAAACTAGTCGACGAAGTATATATTCGTTAATCTATAATTACGATTTTATTAACGTCTCCCGTCTAGCTAGGATAATAGTATATCTAAATATAAAATCATAGACTTAATAGCCCTACCTAAAGAGGTGACCGATCTCGACGAGTATATATTCGTCGTTTATACTCGAACCGGTAAATTAATAAAAAGCTGGTACGTTTCGATATTAAGACGGAAAATCTAGAAAAAGGAGCCTTTAAGTAGGTATTCTACGTCGATATTAAATCTAACGAATTAAGAGACGTCCTAAGGATTATCCTATAAGACGTATATAGGCTCTCCTTTAGCGAAGATAAAATTATTATATAAACCTACTTCGTCTACTCGGAACGGAATCTAATAACGAAATAACTTAAGCGAAATTTATTATATTAATATATCGTGGAATTAAAAGCCCACCGAATAGAACTCGAAGACGATACCGATAATAATATTAAGTTTAAGTACCTTAATCTACTAGTAGAGTATATCCGTACGACCTATATTTCGATTTCGTCTCGTCTTATATCGCTTCTTAAAAATCGCGAGATTACGTACGATTTACTTTAGGCTCTATTTAAGCCGAATATAAAAATCTATACGACTATTCTCGACGCCGAAAAGCCAGCTTATTACCGGTACGACTCGGGTAAAGAGAGGACGATAAATACTAGAATTTTATACTTCTATATAGAATACCGCCTATTAGACTTTAATGGGTAGGTGTTTAGCGAAGTATCGTCGGCGCTAAGAATCGGAAAATTTTAAGGGGCCAAGCGAGTTAATAGGCTTAAGGCGTTTCTACTTAAATTTCATAGGCACTAGAAAGAAATAAAGGAATACTTTATTAAATACGGTCGATAATTCGCCTCCCTTATAGGTTAATATTATATCCAATATCGTAGTAATACCTTTTATATAGAGAAGGGCGAATACGTCGAAGTCCCTATAAATAGTCGTATTATAGTTAATATGGCTTATTTTCGTAAAATTAATCCGAATTATACCCGGTCGTATATTAATGAGCTAGCTAGGCCAAGCTCGTCTAATAACTATATTTTCTTATTCTCTAACACCGATATAGAAGAAGTCAAGACTAATAACCTTAATATGATAATTATAAGCGAAGGCGACCTAATAATCTATAGCTAAATAGTTTACGGGTAGAGCTTTAGTAATAAATAATAACGTAAACCTTCTTTCTTAGAACGCTCTATAAGATAGAGCTTATATTTATAATACGAAGTAGAATTTATAGTCGACGATATTACGGAGATTATCTAGAATCTATCTTCTTTCGATAATTTTACGATTCCCGTTATAAAGAAGAAAGTTATTATTACCCTCGCGAGGGCTTATATATCCCGCGTATCCGACGATATAATCGACGACTTTATAGAGGGAAAGGGCTAAGGGTTAATAATACTTCTATAATACGAATCTCGGCGCTTAGTCTCTTATTATAAATTAATATACTCTTCTAATAGACCCCTTAGAGTAGGTAAGACCTTAACCGTAGAAGGATTATCCGAATACCTTAAAAGGCCACTCTACGCGGTAAGCCTCGCTCTTCTTCGTATATCTAGTCCTTCTAATATTTTAGATATCTACCGGAGAACTTAACTAGGACGCGAAAATATTTAAAGAGTAACTATTAATTATCTTTCGTCTTACTTATTATTAGAAAGTTATCCTCCTTCTCGATAAAGCCGACGTATTTATATAATTATACTCTTTCGTTAACCCATATAACGCTCTCGTATCGGTATTTTTACGGATATTTAAATACTATCGAGGGATTATAATCCTTACGACTAATCGCGTTAAGGATATTAACGATACGATTTAGAGTAGAATTTCCGTGGTATTATATTACGGGCCCTTAGGATTAAATACGAGAAAGACGATATGGGAAAGTTTCTTAAAGAAGGCGGCGACAGCTAAAGGCCGAGCCGAATATATATTTATTAATCTTAACTAGCTATCTAGGAAAGAAGTGAACGGCCGATAAGTTTATTATTAAACTAATATATATAATACTATACTAACCGATCCTTAATATAGATTAAGAATATAATAAACACTACTTATACCCTCGCTATTAGCGAGATAGTACTACTATCGCGATCCTATTTAGAAATCGTTATCGACCTTAATAAGGAGTTTTAGAAAGATTATAACGGTACCGGTTAGATAGCGAATAAAGTATCTTACTTCTAGTACCGTTATAATAACCTACGCTTAAGTTCTTAAGAAGAATACTCGGGTAGTTTATTCCTACGTTAAATAGGCGGTTAAAGGGAGCGAGAACTTAATCCGCGAATTTAATAATATATATATTATCGAAAGTATTCTATTGACCTTATAACGGACGAAATCAAAATATTTATACGTTTCTTACTATTAGCGTTCGATATTAGGCTATATAGGATACGATCTTAATAGTATACTAATAAGTAGATATATATATATATATATATAATTTTAAATTTAATATACCGCGTCTCGAAGAGCGTAATAGTATCCTTTCCGCGAGGATAACGACTCGATATACTTCTTCGCTAGTAGTAAAGATACCGGCTAAGGCGTATCTTGGCTAAAGTAAACTATTTTTTCCAGGTAAGGAGGTCGGTCTAGCCCTATCCATTCTTAGTCCCTATATATAGTATTATTTTTTTATTCCCGAATTCCTACGGTAGCCTAGACGCTTATAACTAATCCGCTTATTTAATAACTCGTATTTATACACCTTAGACTCTACGATACGTCGAGTAGTTATAGATATAAATGGCTAGGATAATAGGACAGTATAATAAATAACGAGAAAAGTTATAACTTACGTACGGGAGTATAGTAGAGTACTATATATAATCCTCTTTATCGTTCTTTATTCCCTTAGATATCTAGTATTTACTACCGGACTCCCTAAATTTACTTTATTTATTCTTTTAACCTCGAATAAAGTAACTCCTCCTTCCTAGCCTTTAGCGGTATTATAATTATTAGTTAATAGTCTAAATAGAATATATATACGTATAATTACCCTCGTAAAATAGGTTAATTATACTACGTAGTTGAAATACGAGAAAACTGAATATAATATCGTCCCGTATATTAATCCTATAGCTCCTAGATATACTATTACGGACTTATATACCGGAGTTTTTATTAAGAAGGGAGGGGTCTGCCTAAGATATTAAAATAGTAAGTTTCAAGAAAGGCTACTAGTTAATCTTTATTAAAAAAAAAAATGTTTTTTTAAAGACTTATATAATTATTATATAGCGAATTAACGGGTTTCTTTAGGCTAGTTTTACTATTCGTTTATTAAGTTAGGGTTCTTTTAGTCTAATCTCTAACTTCTTTAAATAATTAACTACGGATAAAGTAGGTATAACCCTAACTATATTTTAATATAAGAGATTCGTATTACTAGATATAAGCTAGTATACTTTATAAACGCCGTCTTTATTTCGGTCGGTGAGTTTATAAACCCTAGATACCCCGTAAGTACTAAGTATACGTCCTAGTAGTTACTTAGCCTAGCGTAGCATAGTTATAAAAAGTAACCCTTATATATTAATACTTGAACTTTAATTTATACGTACCTAGCGCGTAATATAATAATAGTTATATAAAATGGCTACGGAGGTCTATAGAATCTTTTATAAACCGGAAGGGGTTATTAAGTTCCTAGAGTTAAATACCGATAATTTTATAAATATAATAAACGAGACGACCGTCCTTAAGTACCTTAAGACCCCTAGCGATAGAATAGTATTTACGATTCTAGACCTTAAAGCTTAAATCCTTATAACGATAGGATTTTATAAATATATTATTAGTTATAAGGGCTAGAGAGAAGACGGTCTTTTATTTAAATATATACGGCGCGGATCTATAGCCTAGTTTCTTAAAGACTATATATTAATATAGTAATAGAGGCTTATATAGGTACGTTAAGCTACCGAAGCTATCGCCGTAACTTATAGGGTAAATATTATTTATTATGATATTAACGTTAATAATTTTCTTTTAGACGATAATTTAGCGGTTAAACTCTACGACTTCTAAGGACGTTTTCTCCGGGCGGATAAGAGCGTCGATAAGGACGGTTTTACCCGAGAGAATATTAAGTTATTTATACCTCGAGCCGATCCTAACTACTCCGACCGGAAGACCGATATCTTCGCTCTCGGTTTAATTTTCTACTATATTATATAGGGCCACGAACCGTTTCCGGATATAGATCCTTTTAATAATAAAGAGTAAATCGAGGGGAGATTTATATCCCGCTAGTTCCCTAAGATGAATTCTCTTTTAATAAACGGCGTAACCTATAAATACTAGGCTAAGGAATATAATTCGGCCGAGGCGGTTTTATAGGATCTAGGATCTAACGATATATATCCGGTAGGGGGGTTATAAGGGAGGAAGTAATATACCTAGGAAACTAGTAAGATACTAGGTATATAAAGAAGAGAGGCGCTATAAATAATATAATCGAACGGAGACGAGCGAATATACGTATATTATAATTACTACGAATACCTACCTAAGAAGCCTTCCGTGGGGTTATATTAACGGAGTAGTTTTCGATATAGTAATAACCTATTTAATTATATAATAACCCGCTGACTCTTAATTATCCCCCGTTATCTATAAACGCGGTTCCTATAATAGTAATTATACTTCGTCTCTTCTTCGAGTACGTTATAACTAGCTAACTTTTTAGGATATAGCGACGGCGGTCGGTTATATAGAATATTTTAATACCTTTTTTATTCTCCTTTATTCTCGTCTTCCTATTTTTACTAACGCTAAGATTTTTTTAAGAGTTATTAGAATCGACCTATATAAATAGGGAATCGATAGCCGATTCTATAATCTCGAGTTTAGGAATACCTTTCCGGACTTTAGTTAAAGGAGTATATTTATAATTAAATACTAGACTCGTAAAAAGATCTACGGCTAAACGGCCTCCTCTCCTAACTATAGTAGTAATTTAATTCTACTATACTATATCTCTATTATTTTTAAATTCCTCGTATCCGATCTAGGCCCTATATAAACTGAGTTTTCGCTACGCCCCTCGGATAATATATCTATCTATCGTCCTTAGTTACTACGGCTTAAATCTTTAAGTTAAATTAACTAAATCGTCGCGAATCCCTATTATACTATACGCCTCGTAGAACCTTTAGTAGCGCCCTCGTAATATAGATATTTATCTATCTAATACTAATTATTATTAATCCTATAATTATATATAGTCCAGCGTCGGTATAATAGACTATTAGAGTTATAACCTCGAGACCTATTACCTAGCGTAGGTAGTAATATATATATTTATAATTTAGGATAGAAAGGGGAATAGGACGACGGAGCCAAGAGAATAATTAATTAATAGATGAAATTCCCTAGTTAAAGTAATATTAGACGACCTTTAAATATATAGCCTACCGATTATTCACCGTCTAGAGCCTTAATAGTATATTCTTTACCCGTCTCTTCTATTAAATCACGCGCTATACGTCCGGTACTATCGACCGCCGATATTAATACCCCTTTATCGACTAAGAGTTTGGTCGCTTCCCTATAGCCTAGTTACGCGGAAAGATATAATAGCGTACGGCCTTATTTATCCACTAGGGACGCTTTAGCTCCTTAACCGATTAATAATATAATTATTTCTTAATTACTCCTTTCGGCGGCTAAATATAACGCGGTCCGGCCGCTATAATCCTGCGTAGATATAGTCGCTCCTCTATTTAAAAGTAAGGTTATTAATTACGGAGACCTACTCTCTACTACCTATTATAATAATTTTTACCCCTTTTTATCCGTAGCCGACGTATCTACTCCTTATAGAAGAAGCTCCTCTATAGTATTCTTATAACTACCTATTAATACCTAATAAAATATTATTCTTTAATACCTATCCTACTCCGATATTAAGGCGCCGTATTTTAATAGTAGTTATACGACCCTTTAATAGCCTTAATATATAGTTTATAAAAGGGGCGTCGAGTTAATTAGATTTTTTAGAGAATACTAGGTACCCTTTTCTAGTAAACGCCTAACTTTAGCGATATTTCCTTCCGCGGTAGTCTTTATAAGGCTAATCTTATTATCTAAATCGATAACCGATATTTAGTAAATCGGATAACGGTTAGTCTTAAAAACTAATTTGGCTAAATAGGCCTCGTGGGTCCAATATATATATTTATACCGTAGTATTACTACTTCCTCCCTAATCTCCTAGCCTTCTAGGTAAATATAGTATGATTCTATAACCGTACTACCGTCGATATTCCTTCGGTATATTACGGTGTCCGATAATATTAGGGTCCTATTACGATAGGCCCGATATAATATACTAGGGTCTATAATAGGTATCTCGATTTAGACTAGAAATCTAAAATTTAATACTAGAGAATATAGAGATAATAGTTTCGATCGACCTTCCGACCTAATTTAATAACTAAGAGTTAAATTCGGACTAAGAACTCTAGGTTTTAGAATAAGTTATTCTTTATCCTAATTTAGAATTAAGGTTAGAAAGACGTAGTCGTAGATACTATTTATAAATTTTTAATAGAACCGCTTATCTAGCCTTCTATAAATAGAAACGGGTATTTATATTATATAAAATCTTTATATTAAATTAATCGACTTTATTCTCTTAGAGAGGAACCTCGTTATTACCTTCCGTGGCTAGTAGTAGCTAGTAGTAGCTAGTAGTAGCTAGTAGTAACCTATAAGGTTACTAGTCCTAGCGATATAATTATAGACCTCACTATAGTGTAGCGAGATATATATTAAGAGATTAATATATCTCTTAAAAATTAGATACTAAGGGGCTTATAGTAAATATCTCGATTACTATTATAATATTAATATTCGAAGAATTACTATAGTATACCGCCGTTAGATCTTATCTATTCTCCGTCCTCTAACCTCGTTAGTATTATACTTCTATTATTTAATTAATCGATAAAACGAATTAATTATAATCGCTAGCGGATAGGGTCTTTAGAGTATAAACGAATCGAAGGTACACCGTCTACGGATACTTTTACGGCCTAGGAAGAGACCGGTTATACGTATATCCTATAGCGAATAAAAGACGGCGGAATCGCCTATCCGCGCTTTATAAAACCTTTAGATAAAGTATAATTAATATATAAGGGGGGAAGTTTATCGGCGGTCTAGGCGATTAAAAGCCAGGCTTTCTATAAAATAAAGGCCTAGAATTCCGCTATAAAATTAAAGGACGAAATGATCGCTTTCGTTAAAAAGATCGCACTATAAATATCTACGCCGGAGGTTATTTATATATAGATTAATTACAATAGGTTATATATAATTCTTAGGCGAATCGAGGGATCTATATTAAAAAACATTTAGATATTACTATTATCTTCTTAACACGATTCGGTAGTTAAAACTATTATAGTTTACTACGATTTCTTGGCCTAGAATACCTTATAAATACTAGGGAGCGTAATAAGGAAACCTATTCTCAAGTTATATCTAGCGCCCTCTAGTTCTAATCTTTTAAGATCGTTTACGTACGAAGAATATACGAGATACTTTTTAGCCTCCTCCGCTGAATCTTTAATATTTAGACGAGTCTTCTAATTCTACTATCTAGATCTCGGACCGGGAAATATTATAATATCGTATAATATAGTAGTAGGTATTATAGATTAGGAGGCCGCCAGTTATTATCTTTAATTTTAGGTTATTATTAAATCTTCCGTTTCGCCTAACCTTAATTTCTATTCCCCGGTAACGGAATTTAAGGATTTTAAATAAAGGAAGCGCCTACGGATAGAATTTAAAACATTAAGATATCCGTAAACTTCTAGCTAGTATTTAAAATAAAGAACCTTTCGGGTAAAGAATTAAGATCTCGGGGTTATTAATCTAATTCTAAATCTCGAGAGATTCTGAAGACGTAGCTAGTATATTTATATTCGGTAGAAGAGGACTAGTATAAATCTTAAATTATAATATAGCGCTTTACTCATCCCTAAAATTCGTTAAATAAATAAATAGAAAGATATTTTAGGTAACGCCAAATATAGTTTCGTAGGGTTCTAATATAGCTCTATTAAAACCTATAGGCTCTTAATACTAGCCGTAAGACTGAAGACGTACCTCATTAATATATTAATTATATAACTTTAGGTAAGTCCGCTCCGTAGTACTCGTATTTATCTCTACTTAATATATTTCCTTTCCTATATTTAGGGTAATTTATACTCGGAGTAATTTAGAGTATTTTAGAGGCTTTAGTCATTAAAGTAACTTTATATCTATTAATATATAAATATTAAGAAGTAAAGGGAAAACGAACTTTATCTTTATATCTCTATTAGCGACTTAGGATAGGATTATTTCGGTTTAGGAAATCGAATTTAATTATAAAAATGATATAATAGCTCTTCGATAAAGCGAGATAATATTTAGTAGCTATTATCCGACTAGATAGGATACTATAGCCTAAGATATATAATAAGAAAGCGGGTAGCCTTTGCGCTGGCACTATATCGTAAGGTAACTAATTATAAGAGACTTCCTATAGCTCTTTTTACTTCTATTAAACTATATACCCGTATAGCTTCGAAGTTAGAGTTTCCGACTAAGTAATTTAATTCTTTATAATAAGGTGGACGTACGTAGTAATTAGGGTATTATAATAGGAGTTATTATTTATTAGCCTAGTAAATAGTGTCTTCCTTTAGTTAATAGATTTATAAAATAGCCTTAGAGTACCTATCTCCTCTATTATTTAAATAAAGAAGATAAGAAGTAACGCTACCGTAGTAGTTTAATTATCTACGACTACTACTACTACTACTACCCGAGCCATTATTACCTACGAAGTTTTTTCTTTTACTAAGTAATTTATAGCCTCTAGAGTTAACCTAAATATTTAATTTACCTTTTTAATAAATTCCCGGTAATAATAATAAACCTCCTTTAATATTAAGATCCTCGTACTCTTTAACCTCGTCGGCGGCTATACCGCTAATAATATATCTAGTTTATTTTATTCTTCGTACTCGTCCCCTAATTTATCCGGTAAGATAACGTACCTATTTAGGAACTACGCAATAAGTTATTTCTTTATATAATACGCGTTTTACTACCCGGGTACTCCCGAGTAGAGGAACGACTTAGGCGTTAGCTTATGACCTATAAATTTATTAACTCGGAATACTTTATTCGTTTAAATAGCAGCGTCGATCGGCGTTAACGACGTATTATATATCGTCTACCCGCTCGTAGCGTAGACGACTAAAAATGGGCCGTTACGCTCTAGCCGCGTAATAACTTATTTAGTAGTCTTAAGATTAAAAGTTTGGACTCTATTAAAATAAATATATTAATGGCCGTCTCTATAAAAGGCGCTATAACGGGGACTATTAGGTATTAGAGTATAAAGTAATAATCGGAAGGGGGGAGCTCTAAGTAGCGCTTTAAGGAGAGTAGTAATAATAGTTTAGTTAAGGGCAAATTTCAGGATTTAGGAGTAATCGTAGGAGTTCCGATTTAGCTTTAAGACGTCGTCGCCGCGGATATCGCTTAATAATCGATTAGTATATTTAGAGAGTAGAAACTAAATATTATAAAATCGCCTATAGATAATTACTTCTATTAGAGTTATTCGGCTTTTATAATTTTAGTAATTAATTTTAGAGCCTTTTACTATTAATAACTTTAGGATATCTTCGTGTCCCTCTATAATAGTAGCTATAAAAGCGGTATTACCTATTCTATCGGTATACGATATTAGTCGTTATTACGAAGATTTTATAATTCTTAAAAACCTCTAGAGCTTTATAACGTCGTTAGAGATATAAAAGAATATAAGTTATTTAGCTTCCTCTTCTAAGACCTTATCGCCTATTATTTAAATATAATACTCCGTAGTCTTCCCGAACTTTAGGCTTTAGAGATAGTTTACTAAGTTTTCGATTAACGGGCTATTTTTATTTATTTCCTATTTATCGCGAAAATCTATTTTTATAGTATTATATCTTTTCCGCCTTTTATCGATCTCGAAGTATAAGTAGAATACTTCGCTACCCGTCTTAAAAGGGAATATAATATAATATAAGCCTCTTAGGTAGTCTAACGCTCGTGTAAAGAAACTATCATAAAGATATCCGTAGTAGTAATGGACGAGCTCATAAAACGGATATACTATATATATCTTCTAACTAGTCTATTATAAAATATAACCTAGTAATTTATTAGTTATCTTTAGAGAGTTATTTATCGCTAGTTAAGCTCACTAGGAATTAGAATATATAGATACTAGCGAATTATTAAATACTCTAGATAGAAGTCACTATAAGTTAGAGTAATCGTAGCGGTCGTTTACTTATATTAGCGACCGGTTATTAAAGATAACTAATCTATAAAGATAACTTATAGGGCTTAATCTACGATAACTAATCTTATTAATATTCCTAACTATTACTCTAGGTAAACTATAACTAACGTTTACTATAATTAATATAACGCTTCGAGAGAGGCTCTAACGGTAGATAAAAGGTAAATAATAGAGAAGGGGCTAGGTATACCGGGTAAAAATCTTAACGAACTAATTAATAGGTTCACCCCTTAATTACGCGTACTCCTTAATCGCTTATATTATAGGGCTGAAGCCCGGAAATAATTATAACCCCTAAAGACTACCCTAGAACTTCGTCCCCTAGGCCATAATCTAAGAATTTCTAGGGGCTTTTTTAATCGCCTAAATAGCCCGCTTTAGAGGGATCTCTAAACGGCTTCTAGGTATTAGCCCTATAAGATAAACGGTTAAAGAGTACGCGTAGTTAAGGGGTAACCCCTTCTAGTTATTAGAAACTAAGTCTTTATATCTAGTAGTTAAAAGGTATTATATATCCGCGGGTAATATTATTATTACTGATAAAAAAAACTCTACGGCGCCCCGCGTTACTAAAAGTAGAAGTCGAGGTTATATATTTAAAAGTATTTAAACTTAGTTAATATAATACTTCTAATAATTAGATCGAAAAGTTTCCGTAATAAAATAACCCCGTCCCGTTATCTCGAATTTAAACCCGTATTATTATACCGCCTAATCGCTCTCTAATAACCTACGTTATAAAGAACGCCTATCCTTACCGTTAAAAACGAAACCGGATAACTCTCGAATTATTTATTAGAAAAGATCCGATTAAGCTTTAAAGAAAGGTACTTCGTAAGAGAAGATAACCTAAACTACCGCCGAAATATATTAATAATCGTACTCGGTCCTTAAAGAGTAAGATTTAAATATTAAAGGATAAAAATTAGTCCTTAAAGAGCGAGAACGAGGCTTTAAAGCGGAAGTATTTAAAGGGATATATTTACTTAATCTATAAAAAATCGTATAAGAGATCGGATAAACTATTTAAATATCTATAATAAGGGGACGAGGAATATAAAAGTCTCGCTTATAAACGTTATAATACGAGATACAGAAAGTGTAGTAAAGAGTATAGGACCTAGTTTAGTCTTTAACGGTATACGAATATAAAATATATTATAAATAACCTCTTAAATTCAGACTTCGACGGATATAAGTATCTCCCTAATAATAGTACTCTATAAAACCAAATAATTATTAATCTCGCCCTCTATTATAGTATCTCCTTCGTTAAAGCTTTCCTCGATAGTATCTTAAACCGAGGCTATAACGTCTAGTATAACGAGTTTATAAACGCTCTAGCTTTTCCCCCCCTATAATAAAGGGCTAACTATAATAAGGCGGATAATAACGATTCCGAGCTAAATAAAATATACTATCTAGAAGATCGCTCTATACTTAATTTAACGGATATTATATAATTAATAAAAGATATCTTCTCGTCCTTAATACCGCCTCCGGTAGTAATCCGCGAAAGTAGTAGTATCCTTTACGGGGAGTCTTTAGGTTTCTCGGATAACCCGGTTCATCCGCTAAATTCTATAATATATAACTAGGCGATTCCGTTATTCTACGATAAGATAGCGAAGGAGGTACTAAGTTTTATAAATAACCCCGTATATTAACTAAACTACGTAGCTCCTAGGTAGATACTTCCTTCCCTCTATAATATAAATACTACCGAGATATCTAGCTTAATAATAACCCTAATATATCTACCGAACTACGTTATTCCTAGGTAGACACTACCTTTATATTATAACGTAACGAATACGGAAGTACTAAGCTTTATAGCTAGCCTAGTATATCTACTTAACGACTCCGGGTCCTAATAGGTAACGTCTTTACTTTATAATATATTTAAAGGGGAGGCTCCGATCCTATTAAATAAAGTATTTAGTCTCGTATATCCTTTACCCGGTAATACCGCTTCCTAGGGTACTCTAGTTTTATTATATCGCCGAGGTTATCTATAAGTTTATAGGTTACCGGAATACCCTAGATATTATCCGAGATTCTATATAAGAACCCGATATATCTTAGTCAAGGTTATTAAGAGGAGATAAACTATATTAGGGGCTTGGCTCGAGGAATAGTCTAGACTAGATAGTTTTTCAGCGCTTTAATTATACGGTATATTATAATTACCTTAATATATCTCTATATTATTATATTACTAGCTAGCTACGTTATACGTATTAAAGTAATATAATAACCGATCCGTATTATAGACTTCCTTTATAACTAAAATATGAAATTCGTTCCGATCTTCGGTAAAAGATTATTAATTTCTATAACTTTCCTATTTAACTCGGGCGAGTATAGTAGCCGTATTTTACCCTATTTATTTATAAATTCCCGTACTACGAAGACGAAGGTAACTACGAATCCTTTAAAGATAATAAATCCTAGACGAGGGTCTAGTATAACCCTAATATAAATTTAGCCTATAAGTTCTTATATAATATCTAGAGAAACCTATAAGCCCCCTTCCTTTATATCTACCGTAATTAGGTTAGAACCCTTCGCTAGCTACTTATAAGGAATCTTAAATATACTATCGTATATTCTAGATAGTCGTAGAGGTAGATAATACGACTTTTTATAATAAATCATTTATGACCCACGGCTCTATATCTAGACTATAAGACTTTATAATTCCGATTTATTAATAAAGAAATTATACGCGCAGCCCGGGAAAGGATAAAGGATAATAAATATTCCTAGGCGAGACTAGTTAAAAACAGACTCTAGGATCCCGGAAATTCGCTACTCGGTATATTAAATAAAGTAGAGAGAATAGGGATAGTACCTATATACGGGGTTATAAAAGGTATACGCTTTATAGAAGTCTATTCCCTTATTAATTATAATAAGAAATTATTTCCTTCCGAACTCCTTAGTTTATATACCCTTCGCTATATCTTTTAAAAAGAGAAAACCGTCCGTTTTAATATATTATACTAGTTATTCGACGCTCGGAGAGGTCGTAGAAATTATCGCTAGGTCGAGGTTACTAATAAATATATAAGGTCGTAGTAGAGTATATCCGTTTAAAAATTATAACGTAGCTCGTAAAGTCCGCTAGGGAGCGGTACTGGAACTAAACTATATCGTTATATTCTTAATTCCCTCTATTATAAAACCGCTTTATAAGAATAGAGAAAGTATTTAGAGATTCTATAGGATAGCGTTAACGATATTCGGTCTACCTCATTCATTTATACCGTGATAACTAATCCGCTAACATTTACTAGTATTTATATAATAGGAGTTATTTTATCGTTTATCGAACGGAAGATAAATTCTATAACTACCCTAACCCGATAATATAAGGAAAGAGAAGGAAAACGATTATAATAAGTTATAAGCCACCGATACGGTTATAGAGTGAAGTAAGGCGACGAGGCTTTAGGTTCGAAGGTAACGACTTTAGATATTAGGTATAAAAGTCTTAGTCGGTCTTAGTTATAACTATATTAGTAAGAGCGGTATTAAAGGAAGTTATCCACTATTTCGGTAACTCGACTAGATAGTTAGATATCGTTAATATCTATATTATATACGATATAAGGGAGAGTAACTAGTAGAGAAAACGAGCGACGAGTATAGTCTCTATCGCTAGTAAGTCCTAGCTCTCCTATTAATTAGTTATACGTGACGCGTACTTCCTAGCTCTTAATTTAGGAACTGAAAAACTAAGGTAACTCCCGATATAGGAGATAAAGAGTTTTCGGTTCGGATATTATAAATTTAATAATAGTAATTAACTTCTCTATATAATTTATTATACCTCTTTATTTATCTCCTACGCCGGTTAAACTAATACGCCGGTTACGCTACTTATTATTTATATCCGATATTATTAAATATATATCTTCCTCCCAAAAGAGGTGATATAATAAACGATAATAGATTATATAAAGATTAAGTGTTAATAAAGTTAACTTTACGACTATTAGAATCTCTTATATTTACTAAATCTTCTAGCCTAATATTTCGTAGAGTAAATATCCTATATTCCTATAAGATCGATATTAATTGGCCACGTATAACTCTTCTCTAGCTTATCGGAGGTATCTACTATTATTAGGGTCGTATCTAGTTATACTCGTACTCGTATATTATTAGGCTTTAGAGAAACTTTAATCATTACGTTATTAATACCTAAAAGCCGAATCTTACTAAAATATATAAATGGATTAATCTCGTGCGGTTAAAGTTAAAGGATTTTCGATACAGCTTATATAATTTATAATATTAATATTAAATCTAGAGGGATCTAACCTAGAATCTCGCTATTACGTAAATAGTCGTTATTAATAAATCTATACTATTTATAATACGTGGGTAGAAAGGCTTTATAATTTATAGATATTAATATAGTTTACTTATATTTATAGGCGTAATCATTATCCTATTCGAATTAATACTTAATACGGTACGGCTATCTCTCGTCGAGGGAGGTATAGTAGGTTTCGAATCGAAGAAATTTATACCTTAAGATTTTTAAAATACTCGTCTCGCCTAAACTTATCTCTATAACGCCTTCGTCCCAGCCTTTATAATATATTAATATAAATACTATCGGGCTAGATTTATATCTTCAGCGATTTACCGGACCTTTAATAATATAACCGCGCCTAATAATCGTCTTAAAAGGCGGGCGACCCTCGGTTAAATCGAAGTTATTTAATATATCTAGTATTAGTACCTTCTATCTTTAAGGATAACTAAACGAAATTTATTATTCTCCGGGGAGGTCTATTACCTCGTTATAAAGGTAGCCAAAATATTAGATAGTAATTCCGTCCCCTTCCTTTAGCTTTTAATCGCCCTTACTATACTTCACGATCTCTCGCGTAAAACCTATTATAAACTAGGTACGGGAATCGAGACGAAAGATAATCTTCGGATAATTTAAGAATCCTTAATAATTATATAAATATTTTTAAAAGAGAAGTATTAAAATTAGTAGAGGCTCTATTTAAACGATTAATAGGAGGAGATAATATAAAGTCTCTAGTTCGGTAAGGGTATATAGCTTCTAAATCCGGAGGTATTTAAATTTTTATCTCCTAATTCGGGAGTTATTAAAGGTTAAATATAGGGTCTTACGGACCCGATACGTTTAGTCTTTACCTAGTTAGGTCCACCAGCCCGAAAGAATATAATAATAGATTAAATAATCTTCCTATTTATCCAAGCGAATATACAAGGGCAGAGCGGACTTTAAATTATAATAAATATTATTATATTAAAGCGCTTCTTATTATAATAAATATTCCTAGGAGACGGTATATATAACTAAGGTCTTTTCAACCTCTATCTCGTTTTTCTAAAGAAATTTCATATTATTAAGACTTTACGGGCGAGCGAGATTTTCTTAAAATTATCTTTACTAAATTCTATCCCTCTTATACCGAGTTTCTCTTTATTTAAGCCCTAAACGCTTTAAATTATACTTTACGTTCCTCCCTTCCTACTACTAGATATTCCTCGAACTTCCTTAACGTTATTACGACTATATTAATCCTCTCCCACTACTCTAGTATATTTAGAGTAATATTATTATTATCTTCCGTATCGTCCACGCGCCGAAGCTCTCTCGCCTTATCCGCGTTATTATTTAATAATACGCTAGGATTAATTAATCTATATACTCTTAAGGAAGAGGGAGATAAGATCCTCTAAGACCACGACTTCTCCGCTTCTCTAATCTCGTAGCCGCTCTTTAAATTATACTAGACTACGAATTAAATACCTAATAATCTCGCGGCTATCCTTAGTCGGTAAAGTTAATAGCGATTCTACGTAATTACTTTCGAAGACTTAATATAATATACCCTTAGTTATTACGCAGCTTCCGTAGAAGACTTCGTCCGCTATTATATTAATATATTACCGATAGTAGTATCTATATATCTAAATATATATCCCGCCCAGTTATAAAGGTACTTTTTAATAACATTTATAAACTCGACTTTCCGCTTCCTTAATCTACCTATTAACTTTAATAATAGGCGTTAAGGAGCCAGAATTCGTTTATTTATCTAATACTTTAATAATCTCTATAACCTTATATCTAGCGGCTAGAATAATAAGAGCGAGCGTCGTTATCCTAATAGATATCGCTAGGTAGCTTAACTATATACTCCGAATCCTACTATACTCTCGACTTTATTATCGCGCTACTTCGGAAGTTACTTTAGAGTCAGGATCGACCGCTCGAAGGGAAATTACTATAACTAGCGGTACTCGCCGTACGCTATTAAATTTTCTATATAGACGATATTAATACGGCTTCGGTAGGGATTTTCCTAATAAATACCCGCTCCTTTAAATCCTTAATAGAGAGGCCTCTTTAGGAACTAGTTAAATTAATTATAATCTCCGACCTAATTAATTTCCGCTATCTTAATCTCTAGAGTATAATAGATAACGATAAGAATTATCGTTATATTAGTCGTAGATAGAACGAATAGAGCCTAGCCGTATAAGAAGGGGCCCTCGTCGGTTAAAATTTTACTAAAAAAGCGCTAGAGGTTATAAAGGTAGATTAATACGAACTACCTAATTTTCCTACGTCGCTAAATTTAATAACCGCAGTATTTATATACGTTAAGGAATTTTCATTCTCTCTATACCTTTCTTTAAAGTCTTTTCGCGGTAAGATTCGATTATATTATTCCTTAAAACCTTCGCCAAATCGTCTATATTAATAGTAATTATACGGCGTCCCGCGCAGCTTTAGATTAAGGGCTATATTTACCGTTCCTATTTCTTTATCGCCGAGAGTACGAGCTACGGGGTCTAGTTATATTAATAAAGATATTTACGGCCGTTACCCCCTATAAAGCGAAACCTTAAGGACGACGCGTTACTACGGATCCTATAAAACGTACTAGTATTATCGAGGTCGAGGAAGTTAATTTAGGATGGACTAGATATTTCTCTTTCTTCTAGACTCCGTTAATATCGTATTTTTAACGAGTATTCTAATATTTAAATCGGCTCTTAAGGGGACGCCTAGATAATATATTAAAGATGGAATAACTAATTTTATAGTATTTATATAGAATTTACTATTATATAGGTCTTTATAGTCTCTTCTTTTAATTATCTTTATATAAAGAAGGCGAAGCTATATACGCCGGTCTTAGGCTTCTAATGGACTATATATAAAGACTTATATAAGTCTCTTTCCCTACTACTAGAAGGATTTTAATTTAACCGTTTACCTTCTAGGTAGATACCTCTACTACGTATTAACTATATACCCTTCGCCTAATCTAAAGCGGTCGATTTGAAATTATATTAAATCGTGCCGTGCCTACCTAGGTCTATAATTTCACCCTTTTATTATATCCTATCTATAACGCAGACTAAATTAATACTACGAGGGCGGTGAGTAATATGAAATTTCCAATACTATTATAGCTAGGTATCTCGTAGGCTTATACTAGAGATAGTAGGAGAAGATTTTCATAAAGATTAATAAGGTAGAATATTCCGCTACGATATTATTACCTCTAAATTTTAATAATTCTAGAAATAAAGAATATTAACGGCTCGTTACTATCTATCTCCTAAATATACGATTGGGTAAGAACTATCGTCTTCTTATAAAGCCTAATAATACGTGGACTAAACTATAAGGCTTTAAATTTAAGGTTTTAGAAAGAGCGCTCTAAGCTCTTTAAAATACCGGCCTCCTCCGAGTAAAACTCTATAGCGTCTACTAATTTATAATAGGATATAATATAGTAAATAATACTTTTTTTAATAATACTTATTAACCTTTTATAAAATCCATCTCTACTAGAGCCTTAACGTTCGATACGAAATCCGTCTTCATTACGGAGATATTCCTACTCTTTACTATTATCCCAGTTTCCGGTACCGGTAGTAGGGTCGGTATATACGAATATATATCCACTATAAACGAGATTTTATAATTCATTTCCTTAGGGGTATCGAGGTACGTATAGTAATACCCTAAATAAGTAAACTATAAGGAGTAGACGTATATCTTCTCCTATCTTAATAAGACCGATGTAGGTAGGCCGAAGTATACTACTAGTAAACTTTATAGACGAACTTATAGTAGGTAGCTAAGGATATTAAAATTAAAAGGCTAGTAATTAAAGAACTCTTCTAACGGAAGTTAGGATTTATAAAAGTATTAAGAAGATTAAATAAATAGTAGAAGAGTAAGACGAGCTCTAATCTTTTTAAATCCGATAATTAAATTAATAGGATTCCTAAAGAGTAGAGAAGGGATAAGTTAATTTAAAAATATATATAAGAAACTATACTTTATATCTATACCTAACGATAAAAGACTTAAAATAATCACCGTTATATCGAGAACCTTAGGGCGGTAGGAAGCTAAATGGCGAGAAATTTACACATTCAATTATAGGGAGTAAAACGATAATAATAATATTAAAGTACCTCGCCTAGCTGCCCATTAGCGATTAGGAGAGAAGTACTAAAAGTATTTAAACTATAAGGTAATTAAACCGAACCTCCGCTAAATAAAAACCCTACCTCTAGTAGGTTATAGCGAATTTGGGTATTACTAATATATACTTTAATATATATTACTATAAAAAGCTATAAATAGTAAGTCGTAGTTACGGTTATCCTTAGCGAGATCTTCCCCTCCTTATAGATTTTTATACTACGTATTAAGTATATATAACTAATAACTTCTAGAACGCCTTTTCTTTTTATAATAACTACTATCGGGTCCTTAAAGAAGTATCTATAATATTAGGATCCGCTAAAAGATATCTAGGATGATTTTCGTTATTTCGTATCTTACGAGGAAGGGGCGAGCTTCGAGAAATAGGAGGGTTAAAACGTCTATAAATATAACGATAAAGGCTTAGACGCAGCCGTCGGACCCATATTTTAGAAACTATAACTTTAGACGGTAATTCTCATATTATTTTAAGTTAGCGGCGTTACTAACTCTCGCTAGCCTACTAGGATATTAGACGTAATATTTAATGGATATTTAATATTTCGATACTTCGAAACTTAAATAAGGTTATATATTTAATCCCTCTTCGATACTCTTTAGGCGCGACTATATCGGGAATACCTTTACTCTTCGGATATATTATATATATTAATATAAACGTTAAAGTTAAAGGAGACTTGGATTATCTTATTATACTATTATAATAATTAAGCGATATATATATTTATATCCCTAAGCCTCGATTAATTATTAATACTAGAAGGTATTAATCGGCTACTAGAACCTTATATCGCCTATAGGATTCAAGATATTCTCTTAGCCTACCGAAATATTAAAGTCGTTTATTCTATTTCCGAAAGAGTTATTATCGATAGAATTTTATTAATATACTCTAGATTAGCCGGTAGGGAGGTTAAAATCCCTACTTATATCTATAAAAAAATCGTTAAGAGGGGGTTATATAGGTAACCCGGCTAAGATATCGAAATAATTCGTCCCGTTCGTAAATAATATATTACTAAGAGGTTATAGGACCGTAGGTAGGTCGGCTAAGATATCGAAATCGTTCATAAAGAATATATCGACGAGAGGAGGCGGTTATAGGACTAAGACTAGGCCGGCTAAAATATCGAAATCGTTTATAAAGGATATATTAATAAAAGGAGGCGAATACTCTGCGACGCTTATTAGTTAAGATATAATTATAAATATTAATATATACCGCTAGATACCGGACCCTTCGTAGTAGTTATTTCTATTAATACCTATAGGCTGCCGTTTATATCTAAGACCGTATAGGAATATAATATTAGAATATAAAGTTACGAGGAGCCCTACGTTAAAGCCGTATCTTATACGTTATTAGGTATATTGAATAAAGACTACTCTACTCGTCGCTTTCGTCCTTAGCGGTTCTAATAATATAAATCCCTATCTTCTCCCGCTCGTATTCTTCTACTAGAGAAAGACTAGATAATATATCTACCGGCTCTAGTATAATAACTTAGGAAAATAGACTTAAGTTTTAAGACGAAAGGGGATAGATCCTTCTATCGCTAATATAACTAGAGCGACCCTATATATATAAAGATGACTTTAAACTTATTATCCTTTATCGACTTCTCCTACCTACGTTATTCATTAGTTACGGATTCTATAACGCGGAGTAATAACTTACGTAGTCTAAGTTTATTAATACGTAAGATTAATTAATACTTTAGGCTTAAGTCTTTTCTATTTACCGCTAGCGCGAATATTTCGATAGAATCTTTACTTTTTCCGTTTCGTTAACTAGTCCGTATTATCCTAGAGACTATCTAGTAGCGCGTTATTTATAATACCTTTATAGGTCTATCCTCGTTAGAGTTTATTATTATAGGCCTGAAGTTAATATAACTCGGACTAGACTTTTTTAAAAAGAATATTAAATATAATCCTACGGCGAATAGGATTAAGGGACTCTTACTCGTCGAATAACTCGGATATATAACGGATAATAGATAAAGTACTCGATTCTTAAGGCGGTGAGAGTAGATCCTAGAACGATTTAGGATCGGCCGTATATTTTTTTTCTAACTCTATTTTATTTTAGCTGGCTTCTTCTCCCGATAAAAAGCTACTAGCGAGTATAATTAATCTATAAATACTCTCCTTTAAAAGCGTTTTTCCTTTCGGCGACCTATAGGCCTTAAAGAATAAAGCGTAATCACCGGCCTTCTCTAAAGACGTTCGTTTTTTAAATATACGGGGTAATTCTTCTCGAAGCTAGGAAAATCCTAAATCTATATCTATATATAATAACTCTCCGAGCCGTTTAAGATTATACGCTAGATACTATTAGAAATATATTAGAGACGAATTAGATTAATTAAAAGGAGTCCTTATTTAGTCGAAGCTACGGATAATACTAGTAAAGTTCTAGAATCTATTACGGAGTGAAATCTTACGCTATTATTTAGTTATTAGCTTCGATAGATAAAATCGAGTATTAGAGTAATATTACTTCTATATAGATACTAGTTATAATTTACTAAAAGACCGTAGAGAGCTCGTATAAACTAAAAAAAAGGTGGGAAAGTATATATATTAAGGAAAAGAAGGGAGGGACCCTAATATAGCTAGCGCGTCTAAGCGAAATGGATAAAGATATTTCGTTATATTTTAATACGGCGGACTACCTATTTCCCCGCTAGATCGGTTTATCTAGCGCGCTATATTTTCTACTTCGTTATTTAATATTACTCGTAGAGAGCTATAACTAAGGAAAGTAGGAGTATCTCGAGTTAATTTTATAAATATTATACGTTAACGAGAAGATTAGCGTTCTTAATCCTTTAATTATAATACGAATAAAGAGAGAGAGAACCGACGTCCGTCTAGTCGTTCGGTTATAGGTTAGTATTCTCGGCGTATACGGCTCCTAAAATATAAGACTCTATAAAATTATCTATTAGTCTGGCTATCTAGGGTATTAGTCGTATACAAGTATTAGGGTAGACCTTAGTTAGCTCCGGAATATATATTCTACTAGCCGATGGGATAAAGATAAAAGGCCTAATAATTAGCGCCGCTCGTCTCTAATATCTAATCTCGCCTAATATAAACTTACGAATAGGGAGAGAAGGAGGAATTATATATTTATACTAGCTCCTATATAAAACCTATAGATTTTATAACCTCGTATTAGATAGCTTTCCTATATATTACCTCGTTTACTTTCTTCGCCCCGTTTATTAGGTACCGCTCTGTCTTTTATAGTCTCCTTTATATATTTATATCCTCTATCGTTCTTATTATAGAAAGAGTCTCACCGATAGCTTACTTAAGTATTTTTATTTATATCTTCGTCGCTAATCTTATAGTAATCCCTTCTCTATATTAATAGTATAAGCGCTTGGGTTAGGAGGAGCTATTCCGTTAATTATAAATATGGATTATAATAGCGAAATATGTGTTCGACTCCGCTTTAGTTATTCTTATAGTGCTGTATACCTCGAAAGGGGTTAATGATAGTAAGTAAAAGCTTACTCGAATACTATTTATATTATATCGACTAATTGACCCATTAGGAGACGGGTTTTGGTTTATTATTAACCTACTTCTTCGCTTCTTAATTATATTTGTAATGTTCTTAGAGGTAGGTTTTCTATTAGAGGAATATACAAATACGAATATTTACTTTTTACTATAGCTTTCGTTCACGCGGGGGCTTTTTACCCGTATATAGATATCTCATTTAGGATAATAGTGGCGTAAGCTTGGTCCCATTATTATTTTTATTCTTATACTCTTAAAATTTCTACCTTTTATCTAGTATACTTATACTAGTACCGTAGAACCCGTATATACTAATCCGCACTATAGCTTATATAACGACATATTTCATTTCTAGACTAGTTTCGGTATAAGCCTTCTAGAGTATTTACTCTTTAGTTCGATATACTAGTAGGCCTTTTACTACGATCGTTAGAAATAGATATTAGGTCTATTTATAATTCCTATACTTTATTCTATAATTATCCTTACGGCGTCGGTATCTCTATCTAGGTGGAAGTTATAATCGACTAGATATATATTTTTTATAGTAAGAAATAAATCTTAAGATTGAAGATAGTATTAACGAGAATTACAGAGCCTTCTACTACTTATTAGTATCTAGTTCTCGCTACGTAGCGTTTACGTTAAGTATACTATCATTCGAGCTCGGATTAAGGATAGTAAAAGAGTAGCGGACGAAGTATTAAACGAATTAATATATATCCTTAATAGTAATATTGGCGGGAGAAGCCTATCTATATTAATATTAAGGAAGCCGTTAAGCCGCGATACTAATAACGCTAGAGAGTTATACGCGTTAAATATATTAAAGACCTAAATACTAGAGGATCGTGGTATACTAGGGAGGGGAGAGGTCGATATTAATTCTAATAAATCTTAATATACTACCGATCGTAGGTAGCCTTACCGCTCTTCCCTTTTATTAATCTTATATCGTGAAATTTCCGTTCTAATAATATATTATAGTTAGTATTACTTATGGAAATCCCTTTAGTTCCGGCGATCCTCATCGATCTTTATATATCTCGCTACTACTAGGCTAACGGCGTTAAATAACCGATTTTACCCTCGATTTAATTTCTAAGGGAGATAACTTAATATTAATACATATACTACTGGAGACGGAGTGGCCTAAACTGGCTGACTGCGTCGATCTCCGTTAATTAGAGTATATAGCGTTAAAAGGGATTAGTCCTAACCCATTATACTAATAGTAGGACAAGAGATAATATAGTAGAGAAAGCGGTTAGGCGGCTACTGGGATAGACGTATACGAAGGCGCTAACTCTATAATATAACGGGTACCTGAAAGTAATTTTATTCTATCGGCCGCGTCTCGACCTAAGCCTACTTTTACCTACTCTCTTTATTTAAGTTATAATAATCGTATTTATAGTACCGTTAACGTTCGGCTATATCTTATATTCTTTAGCTACTCTCTCCTTTATTCTATAATTCATACTTAATTTATCGTTAATATACTATTAGGCGAGACTACTATCTTGAAGTTTCGATAGTGATTTTTCGTTAGTATCTATATTAGTAGAGTTATATATAAGGAAATCTATTATTTAAGTTCTCGTTCTATAAATTCTATAAAAGAATATATTCGTTAATAATATCTTCTATTTACTATTAACGATTATTTCACTAAATATTTAATATAACTAACTAAAAGCTTTAATAGTAGAAGATATTAAATATAGATTATATAAGCTGTTTATACGTATCTTAGTAAAGATCTCCTTTAAATATTAAGTTCCTATACTATATAATCTTTACTTATAATAACGAAGTATTTAGGAAGCCCTTTAAAGAAAACCTAGTAGTTAAATAATTCCCTAAAATTACTTAAATACTTATATTTTATATTAAACGGAGTACTTACGTTAATAATTCCTGCCTCGAACTATTTATTAAGAAGTTCGTTAACGTACCCCTAGGCGTCCGCCGCTAAGTAATATATGACCCACGTAGTCTTTAGCGACTATTATACTTTATATATAAACTCGAAGTAATAAATAAAATTCATGAAATTATAGTATAATATTCCTGAATTCCGGAGAGTTATAGTTAGGTAAAGCGAGACTAGAGTCGGCGGAGTTAATAAAGTATATTTTATCGGAGAGAATAATACCGCCTAATCTATAAGGTACCGTAATACGAGTATAGTTATTAAGCCGTGCGATAGCCATTAATAGCTCGGAGTCTTAGATATATTAATTACGGCGGCGGAACCTATTTATCTATTACTATTATTATCTAGAAATATTATAACTTATTTACTACTATTCGAATTCATCTATACTATAGACTTTAAGTTAGATAACTACTAGACAGGATATGAGTTTAGTATAATTCAATATTTAAGATAGGAATCGAATAAGATAACGATAAGATAGTTTATAGCTCACCCTTTATTTATAGAACCTTAACTTATTTCTTAACGGATCCGCTCTTCCCTAAATAGCCTTTATATTTTAAAGCCCGTAAAATATCCTATAAACGCTTTAGGCTCGGTTATATTTTCCTATTAACCGTAACGACCATATTTAGAAGAAGTTTAGGTTACGAGGATAATATTAATAAATATAAATTTAGAGTATAGATCCATTACTCTCTTTCCTTATAGTATAACGCTATAGAGGCCGTTAACCGCTAGTTTACCGATAAGAGTAGAGAGGGATTAGGTTTTAACTTATTATTAAATAATCGCGGCGTCGTCTAAGGTTTATCGGAGTCGTAGTTATATCGACGTATCCCTAAAGACGCTAGACCTTCGAGGCGTTTTCATATAAATACTATTATATTAACGCGCCGATACGGATATTAATACGTCCTCCCTTTTAATAGTAATATATCTTTCCTAAGGGACCCGAAAGCTAAGCTAATCTTCTAGAATAAATAAGGGGTTTAAAAGAGATCCCTTATTTAAAGGGCTAAAAAGAGTTAACGATTCTATTATCTAGCGCAGAACTAGCGTCCCTACTTCGGAAGAGCTATATAATCCTTAACTAAGATTGGCTCACTCTCCTATTATTATAAAGATTGATTTCTCCTTACCTTTAGTCTTCTATATCTAACTATTATTAATTTAAACTCTACGACTCCTCAAGTATAGGCGTAGAACTCTAGTACCTTTATCTAAGTCCGTTCCTACTTAACTATTAACTAAATATAACTTACTCCCGTTCGCTTATCCAATAAGAGATAAGAGATAGGATATATATCGTCGAAAATACTAGGCCCTAGGGGAGACGAATAGAGAAGGAAGAGAAAGAATCTAGAAAGTACCTATAATATAAAAGTAGAGGAATACTAGAGGAAGTAAATAGGGAAATCCTTTAGTACTTTTAAGAGAAGACTATCGTCCTCTAAAGAACTAGAGGGTTAAACCGATTATATAACGTACTTCGTAGAAGAAAGTAACCCTAATTCTAAAACTCTCGGGTCCTTTATCGAACGCTTCGAGGATCGGTTTCTACGGATAAGAAATCGCGTCGGACGAGGCTAGTTTAAATATATAAGAAGAGATCTCTAGGTAGTACTATCGAATAACGATAAATTATAGTAATAATATCCTTTTAGGGTTAACCCGCCGTAATACGCCTAAGTATTTACGTATCGCTGAGTAAGAATAAACCGGAACTCTTACTATACTAGCTCGAAATAATAAAAACCTATATATATAAATACCTAATAAGACCTTTAAAGTATACCTATCGTAATAATAATTACCCTATAATATTAATATAATATGATTCCATTAGTATATTAGTATTCTAAAAGAGTAATATCTAGGCGCTACTAAGGAAAGATTATTCTATTAATTATTTGGCCCCATTTACTACTAAAGGCCTTAAATCCTAAGTAAAGAAGGCTTTAAGATACTATTTTAAATTTCTCCTTACTAGGGCCTCTTTATAACCTCGGTGTATATTAATTATTAAAGGCCGTCGCCGCCCGCGTATTAAAAGGCTATATAATAGAGAATACTATACTCTTAACGAGAAAAGGCTAACCTAGATACTAGAGCTTCGCTTTTACTAAAGATATTATTACTAAAGCCCGTTATAGTCTAGTAGAACTTTATTATTTAATTATACTATCGTAAAAATAACCCGAGTCATAGTCCGACCCGAAGTAAAGTTCAAGCGTAGTAATATAGTAAAGCGGAGTTATATATTAATTATGAAATTCGGGGCCGTCCCGAAAGGTGAATTAAAAATTATAACGTCTATTTAGAATAACGATCTTCCGCTCCTTAGTCCGGGAATAAACCGGTAGTTCTATGAAATATAGGCTAAAAAATAGTAGACCGATTATTATAATTTAAGAGAAGTATTTAAAATAAGCTTAGAAGACGGCGATAGTAAATTATATTATTATATAGAAATTCGGTCTATTAGATAGCTAATAATTATAGCGATAACTAGATATTAATAAAGGTATAGAGAAAGGGAGAGGTAAAGGCTAGGATCTAAATATTATAATTATATAATTATAATTTAGGAGCTCGATAGTATTACTCTTTCTTAATCGACGTAATAATATCTACGGGGATAAACGCTCTTATATTTAAGTCTCTTTTCTTCGTATACTTCGTAATAGTAGTTATTATACTTATAGCCTCGGCTCTAGGATACGGAGTCGATCTCGGTAACCTTTATATAAAGACTATTTTTCTAATAAATTAGAGCAGCGTTATATTAAAGGGATACTCGTAATCTTTAAGGACTTTAGTTAGCGATATTAATAATTATTCGGTACAAACTATATACTCGATTTATATTAATAATATTTAATAAACATTCCCATTTCCTAACCGTTTCCTTCTTATAGTCTTCGTTAGCGTAAATAATTTAGCGAGGTTATTCGCTATCGTTAATATAAATCTAAAGATAATTAAACGGATAAAATAGTAGTTTCCTAGCTACATTAAGCTTAGTAAAGAATCCGAAATATCCTAGTAAACTCATTAAATATAGTACTCTTAGAGATTCTCGATATAGTTATATCTAATATAATAATCCAGTGTAATAGTTCCGTTAATCCGTCTCGTGGCGTTAGACCCCTTTATTTAATTAGGTCGAGACGGCTACTATACTAATTAACTATAAATAACGGGTACTTCCCCCTTTTTCGGACCCAAAATATTATATACCTTAAGATTTATAATATAAAGATCTCTAATCTAGTCCTCCTACGAGAGGGTATATATAAATAGGAGAAAGGTTATAACGAAAGCCGACTTTAGGAGATAGATATATTTATAACTCGTTTCGGTTTTATTAAAACGGACTTAGCTCCTAAAGAGATCGAGGGGGATATAAAGATTTTATAGGGTCTCTTTAAAGCTTAAGTTTATTAGTAGTACTAACGGCGGTATAAATTTATTATATCCACTCCAGGATTAAAGTCTAGAAACTCTTTACGTTAGCGGTAACGGTTTATATAAGGCCGAAGGCGGCGAGGAGTAGAAGCTTATAAGCGTATATATAAAAGTTATCGTAAAGATAATAATAGGATAAAGACTTATAATTATAAAAGTAAAGGATAACGGTAGTCTAGGCTAGAGTTAAAAGGACGAGCCGAAGATAGGAAACATAATGTAAATTCAGGTCTCGTCGTATAATGATATATATTTACTATATTCAAGTATTATTAAACTGGTAGACGTCCTACCCCCGAGATCGCCAGATAACGCGCGCGATAAAGGTACCGCTATTATAACTTACTCGGAGGTAATTAAAAGGGCTCCAAATTCTATTACCGTATAACTAAACGAGGTAGTAGGGAAATAGATCTCATCCGTTTATAATAGTTAATAACTTTCTTAGAATATACCTAGGTCCTATTAATTTATAATTTTACGAGTACTTACCTAGCGTTAGTTAAAGAGTCGGATACTATATCCGTCATATTAAGTATTATAATATACGAGTACGAGAATGGCCGTCGTTATTATACCTACTATATAGGAAGTGAGTAGGGCTGACTAGAAGCCTAGAATAATACTAATAAATAATAGGGTATATTTTACCGAATAATAAAGTTAGTTACCGGACACCGGCCCCCTTATACTATACGAACTAATAGCGATACTCTCGTTATAAGAAGAGTAAGACCGGTCGGTTCTTAAAATAAATATATTTTTAAAAGCGCTACTAATAATACCTAAAAAGCCTCGACCTTTAATATTACGTCCTCCGATTAACCTTTAACGGATAGTTATTCTTCGCTCTCGTAAGAGGATTGGCCCCAGCGATATTAAATATAGGGATTAGAACGGGTAAAATCTTAACCCCTAATTATATTAATGGAGACGCGCGAAGCGTGCTTATAATTCTAGGAATTTAGGTAATAAAAGTCGGTCGGTCGTCCCTTGAGATATTATAGCTTATTACTCATAGCTATAACTAAATATAACGGACCGGTACCCGTCTACCGAAATAAATATTCCGAATAATTATTTATAGTCGTCGCCGTTTCCTTAAGAGAGATTAATGACTAATTTAATTTAGATTACCGGTACGGACTTAAGTCCCATTTAACCAGTATAGTAACGTATTCCTATATTACTAAGGATATTAGATTAAGATTAAAACCTCTTATCCTAGGACGCCGGCTAATATTTAAATATAACTACTTATATTAATTAGGGAAGGAGGCTATTATAGCGTTAATACCTCGTTCTCCTAATTCATTATCGATAATATCGAGCTACCGTGGATCTTTCCTATTAATTATTTTGATCTTATTTATACCCGTATTATAAACGGTAATATCGCTAACTAGCCTCGATTATTCGAACGGAGCTTTAAGTATATAAGCCTAGCTGGTACTAATATCTTATTATATCCTTTAATAGTCTCTAACCCCGGAGTAAGTACTATAAGCCTAACGGTTAGATAGAATATTAAGAACTAGTAGTAGACGTATAAAGCGATAACGAGTTTTTACCCGAAGATAGTAATATTAGAAAATAGTACGCGAATTAAGAGGCTACCGTTTATAAAGTAGGCCTTACTCTAAAAATCTCCGGAGAACTCTTAAGGAAATAAATAATAGAAACGGGATTTAAAAATATCGTTATATATGAATTTAAACTCCCTATAGGTTTATAACTAGCGGATTCAAGGTTAAAAGAGATTAAGCGTTTTTAACTCGTCGCTATACTCGAAGGTATCTACGGATTAACCGTTATACTTTGGACCCGATTCTTAGGCTAGAATATATAAGAAGTTAAAGTATTTCTAGCCCTAGTAAGGAATAAGTTTAAGTTAATAAAGGTTCATTATTATTAGTCTTTATATATCGTATCTCTATCCTTATATCTCGGCTTAACTATTAATACTCTCGGTGCTCTAGGTATATTATATACGGATAGAAGCCGAGGACTATTATAAACCGATAGACTAGGAGAGAAAGTAGATACCGATTTCGTTATTTATCCCGTAGCGTTACTCGTAAGCAAGTTAAGTATAAAGGGTAGGAATATATTAGAGCTTAGGAGACGGTTATTAAAATAAGATTACTATTAGTATTAGAGACGTTCGCTACTAAAGTAGAAATTACGATAACTAGACGTCCGAGGTTTAAGGTAGTATTAGACCTAGGTAAGGATAATATTACTAAAGACTATAGAACTTAAATTAGAGTATATTTTCTAATAGCCGAATAATATCTATAAAAGGTAAATATCTAAGAAATAGAAATATACTTTATCGAAACCTCTTCTCCGAGCGAAGAGTTAGAGAGCTACTTTATAGAAAGGCTAGTAGGGAAGAGTTATATTAAGATAGCCTAAGTAAAGACTATAAATTCGTTAATAACTCTTTTTTTACTTTAAAACGGTCTTAGAACGTAATAGGGTATAAAGAAAGAGATAGAGAATAGAGATTTAGGAACTTCTTATTATCTTAGATAGAATTAAGAATATATATACTTTTTCTACGAATAATAATATTAATTAATAGTCACCGACTCTTATTTATATATACCGGTCTTCCCCGTTTACCTCCCCGCTACGCCTAGTATTTCGCCTTAAACTATTATAGCAGTCCCTATATATTTCCTAACTCGCTTTCGAGTAGTTATATTTTCTTTTAATATACTTTATACTTATAGCCCTTTCCCCTTCGTCTTTTACTAACGATCTTTATAATCTTTTACTCTTTTTTATCTAATACTAAACCTCCTTAATCTTAATACTACTCGGGAAGAGGTTAGGGGACGGTAATAATATAAAGGGGATAAACGGTCGCCGTTACTCCGTTATTACCTCTATTAATAAATTATTTAACTCGATCGTAGGATAGAGCGATACTAGGAGAGATAGGGCGATTAAGGGACGAGGGGGTAGGTTCGGTAGTAGTAGGACTTAAGTAACTATATATCTTTAGCTATTACCTCGGGTAGGAGCTTTAGAGGTATACGGTATTAATTTTAGAGTTTATACTCGTAGCTCTAATAGAATTACTAGTTTCGCTATTCTTTTCTTCGTTATCCTCTATTATAAGAGGATTATTTAAAGTATATTAGAAGAAATCCCGGGTACTAGTTAGAAATATATTAAAGGGTATACCTTAATTATTATTAATTTTACTAGATCGATTTAAGTTTATTATTTTTTTATATTACTAGAAATTTCGCGGAGAGGGAGGCCGTCGGAAGATAGGCTTAAGTTACGATCGGATCCGTATAAACTCGAGGTCGCTTAAATTATCGTCGGTATCGTCTATCTCGTTAATTACGATAGGGTCTTTCGAGAGTTATTAGACGCGCCTATAAAGACTAGGAGCTACGTATTAACCTATATACCGGGCCTTCTCTAACGGGTATATACTTTCGCTACTATTATTTAAACCTATAGTAACTACTATACGCTTAGAGGAACCTCGAATATCGGTAGCGCCTATAGTTATATTAGGCTCGGTGTTCGTAAAGTATATTAGGCTCTATATTATAATAAGCGATCGGAGAGAGTAGGGGATAATATTATTTATATTATAGCTCGCTCCTTTATCCCCTCTCTCTTTTCCCCTACTAGAGTAATAAGGCCTAGTATCTTTAAAGTAGGTTTTTATATCGCGTATTAACGAGAGGGGGCTATTAGGGAGTAGAGGAGGATTAAAGATAAAGTCTTCTATCTTCTTATAGAGAATGAAATATCTAGGTAGGCGCTATCTATTAGTATAAGAATTAGCGAGCGGGGTTTTAAGGATTATACCTAGTTTCTAAATTTACTAGAGAAATCGGTAGAGTATTAAGGGAGTATTACTTCCTAATTTATTTATTAGAAATCGAGCCGTCGCTTCTAGGGTAGACGTTACTACTATTATTAATATCTTTACCCTAGTCTCTACCTTATCTCGGTCCCGAAGTAGAAGTATAATTATAATCTTTTAGGATAGGATGTTTAAAGGCGCCGTTAGACCTTTTAACTTTATATTTAATACTCGATCCCGCTCGCTACGACTCTAGGACTTCTTTAGTACCGAATAGTAATTCCTCGAGAAATAAGAGAGTATTATTATTCTTATAACCGCCTTTAATATAAATTATAATCAAGGGACCTAAAGTCGTTAATTAGCGCCTATTAAGTTATAATAATAAGAAATTATACCTCTAGTATCTTTTTCGGTATAGAGGTTCGTTATTAGGATATAAAGTGGATTTATAGACTCCTGCGGCGGCGGCCTAGTTATATCTAGAAATTCGATTAAGTCGAAATCTTAGAGATTTTCGCTCGCTTTCTTACCCTTTTTATAAACTATGGGGATATGAAGGTTAGAGACTATAGGCCGCCCGTCGCTACGTAAACCTACCGTAGTTAGGGGTTAATAGAATTAAACGGAATCTATATTAATAAGAGTTATTATAGGATATAAGTATAAAAGCTAGCTAGAGGATCTAGGTAAAGTTTAATCTTTTTTGGCTAGGGAGTCTAGGAGGGAAATTCTAGTTATAGTAAAATAAGGGAAGGCGGGTTATATATATATATAAAGGCTGGTAAATTATCTACTATAATTTTCTCTATTTAAAATCCTACTCCTTTCTCTTTATTTAAAGACTATTAATCCCCGATCTTTAGTCATTTATTTAATATTAAATTATATGTACTAGTATAGCTTCCGGCCGCTAGAATCTCGTATTCGATTAATATTATATATAGTTTAATTCCTACTGCGCCCCTCGTAAACGTCTATATCTAGTTAAATATATTAGTTATAGTAGTTTATATCTTGGAGCTAAGACTACTATAACGTATCGGCTATACCGCCTACTCTATTATACTCGATAGAGAAGAGATCCACGTCTCGAGACCTTATCTAGGTAGTTTTTCTTTAAAATCTCGCCTCTCGATATTTAATTATCCCCTATCTCCTTCTTAACCTTATACCATTATCGAGTTTTATTATAATAGCTAGCTAGATAATCCTAGTGTTTCGCCTTATAGAACGCCTCGTAGAACGCCTCGCCATTAATAGTTATATAGTTTAATACCGGTATAATTAAAACTATTACCGTTACGAGCTCGAACCTAGTATTATAATTAGCGTGGGTGAAAAGAGCTCGGCCGAAGGGTATATAAAAGTATTATACCTCTAGGAGCCTAATATCGGCCGAGTCTTTATTATACCCTTTAGAGATATTTATTTATCGAGCCACGTTAGTTACTACTATTACCTAGATCTTCGCGCTAGGATTTTTATAATAGGTTAGAGATACTACGCCCTCCCCGATTTATAACGAAAAATAAGATTACCGTCTCGGGCCACGTTACTAGAACGATATTATTATAGTATCTTTATGAGCGTAGCTAGGTAGATACGTAATAACCGTTATTAATTAAGGCTAGGCCTACGCTCCTCCGATTCTATTAGCTAGTTTAATTATCCTATTATTATTTAGTATTACGTTTAAACTATAGTTAAAATAAGGCCCCTATTAATATAGCCAGGTAAATATATAGAACGCCCGAGTTATTCCTTTTATTAATTATATAGAGCCTTAAAAGAGGGGTTAGGATTTCGTAAGCTAAAAGTTCTTAACTAGTACCGTAGTAGGATTATAAATTAATTAAGCGGTAGTAAAACGGTAACGGGTAAAGGAAGGGAGAGAGTAAAAGGGTTTAAAATAATAGGGCCGAGCGAAGAGATAGTTTAGGATACCTTAAAAAAAGGGTTATCTCAAGCTAGCCTATAAGGTAGAGGAGGATATATAAGGGGGCGAATTAAATAGGACGTCTATATTACTAGCTCTAGTCGTAGAATAAAATAGGTAGGTTAAGAGAGCTAGGGTAAAAGTTATAGCGATATAATCCTTAAGGGAAAGGTTATTAGTATAATACCTTATATAAAGGTCTAAATATAAGGATCGGCGATATTTAGTAGAAACTAATATATAGGAGAGGGGGGCGTAGACCCTTATAATATAAAAAAGAGTAGGGGACGGCTAAGAGATATAGAAGAAAAATAAAGAGAAATAAGAAAGTAGCGAGCGGTATAGGTCTTTATACCTTAAGAAAGCGGCGGGTAAGGCGATATATAGCGCCTTACCCGAAGGAGCCGCGCTAAACCCGACGGGGCTACGCCTTGGCTAGAAGTAGGAAAGAGCTACCCTTTTACCGTCCCCTCCTTTATATATTTAATTAAAACTAGCGCGTCTTTAATATTAATTATATAGTAATTTATAATTTTATAAATTAAAAGGAATAAATTTATTATTAATAAATTATATTATATTTATTTTATTTATAGTTTAAATTTTAATTATATAGTTTATTCTTTAATAATATAATAATAATAATAGAATAATTTTATTATTTAATTATTTTCGTTTATATATTAATATTTTAAATTAAGAGAATTTAATAAGTTTTAAATTATTACCCTCGAGTCTTTTATTAAATTTTTATTATATATACTACTATAGATTTTAATAAAAATTAAATTATCGAAAAAATATAATTAATAAAAACGTTTTAGGCTCTAGTAGTAAATTTTAATTTTTAATTAAAAACGAGAGCTCTAAATACTCCTAGTAAAATAAAGAAACTAAATAAGAGATTATATATTCGAATATTAATATAAATAGAAATCGTTAGTTTATTATCTAAAAAATATTACTTCTTCCTAAGTTCTCTACTCTATAAATATATACTTTTATAAATTTATTTTCTGAAATACTCGACTAGAAGTTTAATAAGAGATTTAATAAATATTTAAACCCTTAATAAAATACCCGCGTAGAGTTATCTCTAGAGTATTATTATTAATTAAAGTTATTTATTTAATAATTTACTCTATATTAACGACTTTTTAAAATCGAAAAAGTTAGTTATTTTAATCTAAATTATAAATATAAATAAGAGTTTATATTAATACCTAGCTCAATTATTAATACTAGAAAATATATTATTTACCGCGATATCTACCTCTTTATTAATTAATTTAAAGATCTAGTTTATATATAATATAATAATATTAAAAATATTATTATACCCTATCTACGCGATTTAAAATTTATATAATATATTATAGAGTTTTCTAATTTGAAAAAACTCTACTACGTAACGCCGAGCTAGATAAATAGTATATAATATTAATTATTAAATTTAAAATATAGATTTTAATTACTTTAATTTAATTTACCTCCTATAATTATAATTTAAATAATATTAAATATATACTACCTTGAGTTTGAATCTAGTTTATACTCTATTTAATTAGAATAATTAAATTTAACTCTATATATAACTAGAATACTTTTATATAGAATTAACTAGTAGTTAATTTTAGGCGCGATATACTAGTATTTTAATTAATAATTCTATTTAATTTATTCTTAAAGTAAATTAATATTAAAACTTTAATTGTTTTAAAATTAATTATATAACTTTTATCGTAATAACGATTTTAATAATAATAATAACTATAATAATTTAACCCGAATAAAAATAAATTTAAAAATAAAAGTTATAAAGAGAATAATTTTAAGAGTTAAAATTATAAAAAATAAAGAATTCCCTACTAGTATATTTATTTGAAATAGTAAATACTATATATATTTAATAAATATTATCCTAGAAGGGTATAGTATTTATAAAGAAAAAAATAATTAAAAATATTATATTGAAATAACTAGCGCCGCGCTAAAATAGTTTTAATTATAAAGATATCGTTATTCCATAGTTCGAGCTAGCTAGAATAATATTAAAATCTTATTCTATATAATTTTATTACTCGATACTTTTATTTTCTTTTAATATATATATTTATTCTTTTAATTAATTAACTCGGTAGTACCCCTAAATATATAATTACGTTATTTTATAATATTATTATTATCGTTAACGAGTATATTAAGTTTTTTTATTTTCTATAAATATATTATTATAAAATACTAAACTTTATATTTAATTAAAACTAGCGCGCTTTTAATACTAATTATATAATAGTTTATAACTTTATAAATTAAAAAGAATAAACTTATTATTAATAAATTATATTATATTTATTTTATATATAATTTAAATCTTAACTATATAATTTATTTTTTAATAATTATATTAATATTATAATAAAAGTAATAAAATATATAAAGAATTATAAACGAAATTAAAATACCTAAATAAAAAAGGCCCGAGATATAATAAATAATTAAAAAATATATATAATTCGAAGAATAAAAATATTCTTTTAATAGGAGAGTATATATAAAATTTTATTTAATCGACGAGAGTATAAAAACTCGTAAAATAAAAAAGAGAGAAAATTAGTTATTTTAAAAAACTTCTTTAATTCCTAGTTACTAAAGATAATAAAGAATGAAAAATTAAAGATTTTAAAAATAAAATAAAAATTTTATAAAGAGTATTATTCCTCTTTTTACCGACGATAAATTTAAATAATATCGATACTTTTAGAATTATTCTAAAATAATTATTTTGAATAATTATTAATTTCTTTATATATTTCTTTATAGTCTCCGTTATTCTCTTTAATTAATATTATATCGGAGTCGTAAACTTTAATAATAATTTAATTATTATAATATATAATATTTTATATTTCGCGAAGGTAGCGCCTTATATTAAATTAATTAAATACTTTATAATATAATTTTAATTAATTATTTTTATTTTAATATTAATCTAGATTAAGTATAATCTTTATTTTAATTTTAAATTAATATATAATCCTAAAATCTTAATATTTATTTTAAATTTAATAATTATATTCTTAAAGTTTATTATTATTTCTATATTAAATTTCTTCGGTATTCGAGATATATAAACTAGCTCGTATTTCTAGAGGGTAAATAATATTTTATAAATAATTATTTATTTTAAATAAATATTATAGGCCCGCTTTAAATTCGTATAATTTTTTTTTATACTCTCGTTATAGACGAGTAAATAAACGTTATTTACGAATCTATTAATTTATATTAATAAATCTATTTTAATATACTCCTCGATTAATAATATATTAAAGAATAGAAAAAATACCGGTAAAATAAATAATTTTTATAGAATACCCGTTATTACCTCCTCTATTATACTCGTTTTTTTTTTAAATATTACGGATATAATTTTATCTAATAGAAAGTTTATTATCTAATTAATAATTAGGCTAGGTACACCTTTTATTTATAAATTATATAATAATCTTTTATATAAGACGTTATTAAATACTCCCGTTATATTTAATAATAATAGGTTTATTATCTTTCCCTTCCCGTTTTTATTATAGTTTTATATAATATATATTATATTTATAAGAATCTCTAACGTAGTTTCTATTAAATATTTTTATCTAATTTTTATTTATTATAATAGTAGTAGTTTATATTCCTCCGCTATATTATTTAATTTTCTAGAAATAACTACTTCTAGCGCTTTATTAAATATATCGAGGAGTATAATAAATTTATATAATTTTGACTTTATTCTTAAAGAATATTATATTAATTTTTTAAAAATACCTCGGGTAGTATCCCTATCTAAGGTAGGTAATAAAGTTATATTTTATAAAATAATAATAATTAATTAATTAATTAACTAGTTATTTTATAAATTAAAATAATAGGTAGTTTTTACTATTAAGGAACTAACCTAGTATAATAAAACTAGTATAATTATATTAATTATTAATAAATAATAAAGTTATCGCCCCGATAATATACTATATCGAAGTATTCGGTTAATATAAAATATAATAAAGATATTCTATTAAACCGAATATCTATAATAGAATAATCTCTAGTAGTAAATTTTCTTCGTTACCGAAGTTCTCGCTCAACTAGTATATTCCTATAAATTATTTATAAATAGTTCTCATCTACAAAAGTGCAAGCGACTCTGAGAATCCTGGTTTACTCGGAGCGCTCAGGCCCGCTCGCGAGCGCTAAAATAGCTCAGAGCTAGGTAAGAATTCTCAGGCCCGCTCAGGCCCGCTCAGGCT